>Ga0222419_100040_pt1 | contig 250808 bp, 244 predicted proteins | sample 1B20Ametagenome_FD_182474 | JGI IMG/M metagenome (GOLD analysis project Ga0222419, IMG submission 182474) | Enriched microbial communities from leaf-cutter ant dump, University of Wisconsin, Madison, United States - 1B20A (version 2) | ecosystem: Environmental > Terrestrial > Nest > Insects... | reverse complement strand
CGGCTCGTCGCATCCTGGGGCTGGAGTAGGTCCCAAGGGTTGGGCTGTTCGCCCATTAAAGCGGTACGCGAGCTGGGTTTAGAACGTCGTGAGACAGTTCGGTCCCTATCCGCTGCGCGCGTAGGAAATTTGAGAAGATCTATCCCTAGTACGAGAGGACCGGGATGGACGAACCTCTGGTGTGTCAGTTGTCCTGCCAAGGGCACCGCTGATTAGCTACGTTCGGAACGGATAACCGCTGAAAGCATCTAAGCGGGAAGCCGGCTTCAAGATGAGATTTCCATCCCTTCGGGGGAGAGGCTCCCAGCTAGACTACTGGGTTGATAGGCCGGATGTGGAAGTGGGGACTAAAGACCCATGGAGCTGACCGGTACTAATAAGCCGATAACTTGACAACACATGAGTTCTTAGAATCGTGTTGCTCGCGTCCACTTTGTGGTTCCCGATTGACGGTCGGGAATTGCTTCGAATCATCGAAGCACTTTGACTGAGAAATCAATAGTGTTTCGGCGGCCATAGCGTAGGGGAAACGCCCGGTTACATTCCGAACCCGGAAGCTAAGACCTACAGCGCCGATGGTACTGCAAGGGCGACCTTGTGGGAGAGTAGGACACCGCCGGACTTCTTTCGAGGAGGCCCACCCGTACATCGGGTGGGCCTTCTTCGTTTAACAGGGCGGCCGCGAGGCCGTAGCATGAACCGATCACGGGGGAGCCATGGCTGACGAGAAGCGACCGCAAGGCAGGAAGCCGGGAGGCGGCGCGCCCCGCGGCGGGCGACCGAACTCGGCTCCCGGGCGCGGTGACGCATCCGGCAAGCCGCCGTGGAAGAAGGCGGGCAAGCCGGGGGAGCGCTCGCAGGGCGACCGACCGCAGCGCGAGCGGAGCGACCGCGACCGGCCAGACCGCGACCGGCCCGACCGGGACCGTGACCGCTCGCAGCGCGAGCGTGGTCAGCGCGATCGCGCCCAGGGCGACCGCCCGCGCGGCGATCGGGCCGGTGGCACGCGTAAGCCCTGGGAGAAGTCGGGCGACCGCCCGGCTCGTGACCGGGCGCTCCGTCCGGACGCCGACGCGCGTCCCCGGCACGACGACCCGCCCATACCCGAGGATGTGGCGGCGAACCAGCTGGATCGCGCGGCGCGGATCGAGCTCAAGACTCTCAGCAAAGACAACGCCGACTGGGTCGCGAAGCACCTGGTGATGGCCGGGCGCCTGATCGACAGCGACCCCGCGCTCGCCCACCGGCACGCACTGTCGGCGTCGCGGCGTGCCGGACGGATCGGCATCGTCCGGGAGACGACGGCGATCACCGCCTACGCGACGGGGGACTTCGCCCTCGCCCTGCGTGAGCTGCGCACGTACCGCCGCATCACGGGGCGTGATGACCAGCTCCCGCTGATGGTGGACTCGGAGCGCGGTGTCGGCCGGCCCCAGGCCGCGCTCGAGCTCGGGCGCTCGGTGCCCCGCGACACGCTCGAGCCGGGCGTCCAGGCTGCTCTCGCGATCGCGATGTCGGGGGCCCGCCTCGACCTCGGGCAGCCGGAGCTCGCGCTCGTCGAGCTCGAGATCCCGCAGCTCGATCCGGATCGCGCCTTCAGCTACAGCCCCGCGCTCTTCGACGCCTACGCGACCGTGCTCGAAGAGCTCGGACGCGCCGCCGAGGCGGAGGAGTGGTTCGCCCTCGCCGAGCGCGCCGCTGAGGCGCTCGACGCCGCCGCGGTGCCGGAGGGGCAGGACACGGTCGAGATCCTCGAGGAGGACCTCGAGTTCGACGCGGATGCCGTGGCAGACCCCGCAGCGGACCCCGCGACCGAGGACGCCGCCGAGGACGCGGAGGCGTGACCGGCGCGTACGGAGCGTCACCGCTCTCGGGCGTCGACGTGGTGCTCGCCGACCTCGACGGTGTCGTCTACGCGAGCCACGAGGCGATCCCGCACGCGGTCGAGGCGCTCAACGCTGCCGCGGCATCCGGGCATCGCGTCGGCTACCTCACCAACAACGCCTCCCGCACGCCGCAGACCGTGGCCGCGCAACTGCGCGGGCTCGGTCTGCACACCGAGCCGGATGACGTGGTCTCCTCGCCCCAGGCGGCGGTCGTGCTGCTGGCCGAGCTGGTGCCGGCCGGGGCCACGGTCCTCGTGGTCGGTGGCGAGGGCCTGACGAGCGAGGTCGAGCGTGCGGGCTTCCGGGTGACGCGCTCGGCGGATGACGCCCCGGCCGCCGTCGTGCAGGGTTTCGCCCCGCACGTGGCGTGGACCGACCTCGCGGAGGCGGCGTTCGCGCTCAAGGGCGGCGACGCCGGCATCCCGTGGGTCGCGACGAACACCGACTGGACGATCCCGCAGGCCCGGGGCACGGCCCCCGGCAACGGCACCCTCGTCTCGGCCGTGCACACGGCGGTCGGGCGCCTCCCGGTCGTGGCGGGCAAGCCGGAGCGCGGTCTCTTCGACGTCGCCCGGGAGCGCTTCGCGGCGCGGCATCCGCTGTTCATCGGCGACCGTCTCGACACCGACATCCTCGGCGCGCGCCGGGCCGGGATGCCCTCGGTGCTCGTGCTGACGGGCATCGACGGCCCCAAGCAGCTGCTGGCCGCGGCCGCCGACTCGCGCCCCGACTTCGTGCTCGAGGACCTGCGCGGGCTCACCGAGCCGTACCCCGTCACCGAGGACGTGCGCGACATCGCGGGCGTGCGACGGGTGCGTGTGGGTACGGCGGTCGTGCGGCAGGAGGCGGAGCGCCTCACCCTCGAGACGCCCGGCACCGGGGTCGACCGGGTGCGCGCCGCCGCCGCCGCGGTGTGGGGGGCAGGCATGCCGATCTACGCGCTCGACGTGGCGCCCGAACTATATTCGTGACGTGACCGAGCAGCCCCCGACCTCCGACTCCGACCCGAGTGCCCTCCTGCCGCGCCTCCGGGTGATCGAGGATCAGCCGCTCGCCGACCGTGCCGGTGCACTCGCGCAACTGCATGACGAGCTCCGTTCGCGTCTCGAGGCAGGCGACGCCCCGCGCCCGCATGCCTGACGGGCCCCCCGCATCCGCCCGCCTCGACGCGGAGCTCGTGCGGCGCGGCCTCGTGCGTTCGCGCGCGGTCGCGGTGGAGGCGATCGCCCACGGGCTCGTGACGGTCGACGGTGCGGCCGCGGGCAAGCCGTCGCTGCGGGTCGCGCCGGATGCGGTGCTCGCGGTCGCGGGCGCCGACCAGTGGGTGAGTCGCGGCGCCCACAAGCTGCTCGCGGCGCTCGACGCGTTCGGTGTGGACCCGGCGGGGCGTACGGCGCTCGACGCGGGCGCCTCGACGGGCGGCTTCACCCAGGTGCTCGTCGAGCGCGGTGCGCGGCGCGTCTTCGCGGTCGACGTCGGTCACGGCCAGCTTGTGTCGAAAATGCAGGAGAACCCGCGCGTGGCGAACCTGGAAGGCCTGAATCTGCGGCACCTCACGCGAAATTCTCCTGCATTTTCTCCATTCGCGGAGGAGCTGGCACAGCACGGGTGGCCGAGTCTCGTGGTCGCCGACCTCAGCTTCATCTCGCTGACCCAGGTGCTCGAGCCGCTCGTGGCCCTGGCGCGCCCGGATGCCGAGCTGCTGCTGCTGGTGAAGCCGCAGTTCGAGGTGGGTCGGGGCGGCGTGCGCGAGGGGATCGTGCGCGACCGCGCGCTGCGCCTCGACGCGGCCACGAGCGTGCTGTGGGCCGCGTGGGATCTCGGGCTCGGCGTGCTCGGGGTCATCGACAGCCCGATCCCCGGCGGCAGCGGCAACCGCGAGTACCTCGTGCACCTGCGCCGGGGTGGCCCCGACCCCGGCACGGTCCGCGACGCCGTCGCCGCACTGGCCTGAGCGCGACTGGCCTGACTTCCCTGGCCTGACGTCCCTCCCCAGGTGCCGACCTTCCCCAACTGTGCGCCGAGGCGGGCGCAGCCCCGACGCATCCGACAGAATGGGGGCATGACCGATGCCGCGCGCCACCTCCTGGTGGTCGCCCATACCGGCCGCGCCGACTCGCTCGAGGCCGGCATCCACGTCTGCCGCCGGCTGATCTCCGCGGGGATCACCCCCGTGGTGTCGGATGACGAGCTCGCGGACCTGCGCGCGGCAGCGCCCGACCTCGCCCCGCTCGCCCTGCTGGGGGTCGACGTGGACGCCTCGGCGCTCGAGCTCGTGATCGTGCTCGGCGGCGACGGCACGATCCTGCGGGCCGCCGAGCTCGCGCGCGACTGCGACGCACCGCTGCTGGGCGTCAACCTCGGCCACGTCGGCTTCCTCGCCGAGGCCGAGCGCGAGGACCTCGACGAGACGGTGCAGCGCGCGCTCGATGGCGACTACGTCGTGGAGGAGCGGATGACGCTCGCGGTCCGCGTCAAGCGCGCACGCGAGGTCGTCTTCGAGACCTGGGCGCTCAACGAGGCGACCGTCGAGAAGGCGAGCAGGGAGCGCTCGCTCGAGGTCGTCATCGAGGTCGACCACCGCCCGCTGTCGACCTTCGGATGCGATGGCGTCGTGGTGTCGACCCCCACCGGCTCGACCGCCTACGCCTTCTCGGCGGGCGGTCCCGTGGTCTGGCCGGGGGTCGACGCGATCCTCACGGTGCCGCTCTCGGCGCACGCCCTCTTCGCACGTCCCCTCGTGGTCGCGCCCGACACCCCCGTGGCGATCGAGGTGCTCGAGCGGTCGCAGGGCGCGGGCGTGCTCTGGTGCGACGGGCGTCGAACCTTCGACCTCCCGGCCGGCGCACGCGTCGTCGTGCGTCGCTCGCCGCGCCCGGTGCGCCTCGCGCGCCTCGCGCCGCGGCCGTTCGCCGACCGGCTCGTCAACAAGTTCGGTCTGCCGGTGCATGGATGGCGGGGACCCGCATCCGAGGACGCGGGGCGCGCATGATCGAGGAGCTGTCGATCCGCGACCTCGGCGTGATCGGTGAGGCGCGGCTGCCGCTCGGCCCGGGGTTCACCGCCGTCACGGGTGAGACGGGCGCGGGCAAGACGATGGTCGTGACGGCGCTCGCGCTGCTGCTCGGGGAACGTGCGGATGCGGGGGCGATCCGGGCAGGAAGCGCCCAGGCGAGCGTCGAGGGCCGCTGGCTCGTGCCCACCGACGGCGAGGTCGCCGAGCGGGTGCGCGAGGCGGGCGGCGAGCTCGACCCCGCGGGCGAGGACCGTGCCGAGCTGATCCTGGCCCGCACGGTGTCGGCCGAGGGGCGCAGTCGCGGTGTCGTGGGCGGACGTTCGACGCCCGTGGGGGTGCTCGCCGAGCTCGGGGGGCACCTCGTGGTCGTGCACGGCCAGTCCGAGCAGCTGCGCCTGCGTTCGGCCATCGCGCAGCGCGACGCGCTCGACGCCGCCGCGGGTGCGCCGCACGCGGCGGTGCTCGCCGAGTACCGACGCACCTACGACACCTGGCGCTCGCTCGCCGCCGAGCTCGAGGTGCTCTCGCTCGACCGCGATGCGCGCGCGCGCGAGGCCGAGCAGCTCCGGCTGGACCTCGACGAGTTCCTCGAGCTCGCCCCGCAGCCGGGTGAGGAGGACGAGCTCACGGCGCGGGCCGAGCGGCTCGGCAACCTCGAGGATCTACGCCAGGCCGCGACGCTCGCCCAGGAGGCGGTCTCCGCGCAGTCGGGCGACGACCATCCGGATGCCGTGTCGCTCGTCGAGGAGGCCCGGCGTGCGCTCGCGCGGGTCGCCGATCACGACCCCGCCCTCGCGCCGGCGCGCGAGGGGCTCGACGCCGTGTCGTTCCAGCTCGCCGAGGTCTCGGCGGAGCTCGCGCACTACCTCGGCGCGCTCGACGTCGACGGCGCGCGCGAGCTCGAGACGGTGCAGGAGCGCCGGGCGGCGCTCGCCGCGTTCACCCGCAAGCACGGCGCCCCGCTCGACGAGGTGATCACGCGGCTCGAGGCGGCGGGCCTGCGGCTCGTCGAGCTCGACGGCGACGACGACCGCATCCGTGCGCTCGAGCAGGAGCTCGCCGACGCCGCGTCGGCCCTCGACGAGGTGGCGGTCCGTGTCACGGCGGGTCGGCGGGCGGCGGCCGAGGCGCTCGCCGGGCGTGTCTCGGACGAGCTCGCGGCGCTCGCGATGCCCGACGCCCGCCTCGTGGTCGAGGTCGAGGAGGGCGAGCTGGCCCCGCACGGGCGCGACCGCGTCGCGTTCCTGCTGCGACCGCATCCGGGTGCCGAACCGCGTCCGCTCGCCAAGGGTGCATCGGGCGGTGAGCTCTCGCGCGTCATGCTCGCGCTCGAGGTCGTGCTCGCGGCGGGCGGCGAGGTGCCGACCTTCGTCTTCGACGAGGTGGATGCCGGGGTCGGCGGGGCCGCGGCGATCGAGATCGGTCGCCGGCTCGCGCGGCTCGCCGAGTCGGCGCAGGTGATCGTGGTGACCCACCTCGCCCAGGTGGCGGCGTTCGCGGGCAACCACCTCGTGGTCGAGAAGGACAACGACGGTCGCGTGACGGCATCCAGCGTCTCCCGTGTGGAGGGGGATGCGCGCGTCGCCGAGATGGCGCGCCTGCTCTCGGGGCTGCCCGACTCCTCGACGGGGCTCGAGCACGCGCGCGAACTCCTCGATCTGGCGCGTCGCAGCACTCTCCCGGTTTCATGACTTATGCTGAAACCCCGTGGTGAACATTCCCGGAACAGCCGTTACCAAGCACATCTTCGTCACCGGGGGCGTCGTCTCCTCGCTGGGTAAGGGCCTCACCGCCGCCAGCTTGGGCAACCTGCTCACCGCGCGCGGTCTGCACGTCGTGATGCAGAAGCTCGACCCATATCTGAACGTGGACCCGGGCACGATGAACCCGTTCCAGCACGGCGAGGTCTTCGTGACCGACGACGGCGCCGAGACCGACCTCGACATCGGCCACTACGAGCGCTTCCTCGACATCAACCTGAGCCAGGCGGCCAACGTCACGACCGGCCAGATCTACTCGAACGTCATCGCCAAGGAGCGCCGCGGCGAGTACCTCGGCGACACCGTGCAGGTGATCCCGCACATCACCGACGAGATCAAGCGCCGGATGCGGCTGCAGGCCCAGCCCGCCGATGACGGCACGCCCGCCCCGGATGTCATCATCACCGAGATCGGCGGAACGGTCGGCGACATCGAGTCGCAGCCCTTCATCGAGTCGGCCCGCCAGGTGCGCCACGAGCTGGGCCGCTCGAACGTGTTCTTCGTGCACGTGTCGCTGCTGCCGTACATGGGCGCCTCGGGGGAGCAGAAGACCAAGCCGACCCAGCACTCGGTCGCGGCGCTGCGCTCGATCGGCATCCAGCCCGACGCCCTCGTGCTGCGCAGCGACCGTCCCGTCTCGGAGGCCAACAAGCGCAAGATCGCGCTCATGTGCGACGTCGACGAGCAGGCGGTCGTCAACGCGGTCGACGTGCCGTCGATCTACGACATCCCGACGATGCTCAACGAGCAGGGCCTCGACAGCTACATCATCGAGCAGCTGGGGCTCGGGCAGAAGGCGGGCGAGGTCGACTGGTCGGGTTGGGCGGGGCTGCTGAAGGCCGTGCACGAGCCCGCGCACGAGGTGACGATCGCGCTCGTGGGCAAGTACATCGACCTGCCCGACGCCTACCTCTCGGTCACCGAGGCGCTGCGGGCCGGCGGCTTCGCGCACCAGACGAAGGTCGTCATCCGCTGGGTGCCGTCGGATGAGTGCGAGACGCCCGAGGGCGCCGCGCGTCAGCTGGCGGATGTCGACGGGGTCCTCGTTCCGGGTGGCTTCGGGGTGCGCGGCATCGAGGGCAAGCTCGGCGCTCTCAAGTTCGCCCGCGAGAACGGCGTCCCCGTGCTCGGCCTGTGCCTCGGACTGCAGTGCATGGTCATCGAGTACGCGCGCGATGTGGCAGGGCTGCCGGGGGCGAGCTCCTCGGAGTTCGACCCGGACACCGAGTTCCCGGTGATCGCCACCATGGAGGAGCAGGTCGACATCCTCGAGAGCGGCGACCTCGGCGGCACCATGCGCCTCGGCCTCTACGAGGCGCGGCTCTCGCCCGGCTCGCTCGTCGCCGAGGCGTACGGCGCCGAGACGGTGCACGAGCGGCACCGTCACCGCTACGAGGTCAACAACCGCTACACCGACACGATCGCCCAGGCGGGGCTCGTCTTCTCGGGCCTCAACCCCGAGCACGGTCTCGTCGAGTTCGTGGAGCTGCCGCGCGAGGTGCACCCGTTCTACGTGGGCACCCAGGCGCATCCGGAGCTGCGCTCGCGGCCGAACCACGCGCATCCGCTGTTCCGCGGGCTCGTGGGGGCCGCCCTCGAGCGGCAGAACGCCACGCGGCTGTTCGAGGTCGAGGGCGCGGCCGACGCGGATGCCGCCGCCGACGCGGATGCCGTGGCCGCCGCCGTCGAGGCCTGAGCGTGACGCCCGCCGAGCGTGAGGCCCTGCTGACGGGGCCGCTCGCCGACCTCCCGGAGGAGGCGGAGCTCGTCGCCGGGTCCCGCGTCTACGAGGGCCGTGTCTGGAACCTGCAGCGCGACACCTTCACCCTCGGCGGTCACCCGGTCACCCGGGAGTACGTGGCACACCCGGGCGCCGTGGCGGTGCTCGCGCGGGATGATGCGGGGCGGGTGCTGCTCATCAACCAGTACCGGCATCCGATCCGCGCGCGGGACTGGGAGCTGCCCGCGGGGCTGCTCGACATCCCGGGGGAGCCGCCGCTCGTCGCGGCGCAACGCGAGCTCGCCGAGGAGGCGGACGTCGTCGCCGAGAACTGGGCCGAGTTGCTGAGCTTCACGACCTCGCCGGGCGGAAGCGACGAGGTGATCCACGTGTTCGAGGCCACGGGGCTCTCGCCCGCGCCCGAGGCGTTCGCCCGCACCGAGGAGGAGGCGGAGCTGCTCGTGCGCTGGGTTCCGCTCGACGAGGTCGTGGCGGCCGCGCTCGCGGGGCGCCTGCACAACTCGATCCTGCTCGTCGCGGTGCTCGCCGCCCATGCCCGCGGCTGAGCTCCCGCGGCACCTCGACCGCTACCTGCGCCACCTCTCGATCGAGCGGGGGCTCTCGACGAACACGGTCGCGGCCTACCGCCGCGACCTCACAGCGCTGCTCGAGGCGCTCGCCGAGCGCGGTGTGACGGATGCCGCCTCGCTCGACGCCGAGACCCTGCGGGGCTACGTCGTCTCGTTGCGCGACCGCGAGACCCCGCTCGCCGCGAGCTCGATCGCGCGCGTCATCTCGTCGATCCGCGGGCTGACCCGCTTTCTCGTTGAGGAGGGGGTGCTGGCGCTCGACCCCGCGGAGGGGCTCGTCGCCCCCCAGCAGCGTCAGCGCCTTCCGAAGGCGCTCAGCCACGCGCAGGTGGAGGCGCTGCTCGCGGCGACGGACGGCGACGACCCCGTGCGGATGCGCGACAAGGCGCTGCTCGAGCTGCTGTACGCGACGGGGGCGCGCGTCTCGGAGGCGGTGTCGCTCGACGTCGACGACCTCGTGGGGGAGGACGGCACTCCCGAGCTGATCCGGGTGATCGGCAAGGGCGACAAGCAGCGTGTCGTGCCGGTCGGCTCCTACGCGCGTGCCGCCGTGGAGGCCTACCTCGTGCGGGCCCGGCCGCTGCTCGCGGCGGGCAGTCGCGGTACGCCCGCGCTGTTCCTGGGGGCGCGGGGCGCGCGCCTGAGCCGGCAGAACGCGTGGCTCATCATCCGGGCCGCGGCCGAGCGCGCGGGCCTCACGGTCGAGGTGTCGCCGCACAGCCTGCGGCACTCCTTCGCGACGCACCTGCTGGCCGGTGGGGCGGATGTGCGGGTCGTCCAGGAGCTGCTGGGGCACGCATCCGTCGCGACGACGCAGCTCTACACGCATGTCACGATCGACAGCCTGCGCGACGCCTACCAGTCCTCCCACCCGCGGGCCCGCTGAGGCGTTCCTCAAGCTCTGGTTGAGAGTGAGGTGAACCGCTCGCGGGGGCGCCTGTCGTCCGGGGTCGGCCCGCGTGCCGGATTTAGACTCGGCCCATGAGCGCGCAGAAGGAGGCCACGCCGTCGCGGACGGACAGTGAACTGATCGGGTTCGAGGGCCTCGAGCGCGAGCTGGGCCCCACCGGCCGGCCCGTCACCGCCTTCGCCCCGCCCGCCCTGCTGGCCTCGCACGGCCCCGCGCGGGTCATCGCGCTGTGCAACCAGAAGGGCGGCGTCGGCAAGACGACCACCACCATCAGCCTGGGCGCCGCGCTCGCCGGCTACGGTCGCCGCGTGCTTGCGGTCGACTTCGACCCGCAGGGCGCGCTCTCGGCGGGCCTCGGCGTGCAGACGCACGACGTCACCACGATCTACGACCTGCTGCTCGGCTCGCAGAAGGATGCCGCATCCGCGATCCAGCGCACCAACACGCCCGGCCTCGACGTCATCCCCGCGAACATCGACCTCTCGGCCGCCGAGGTGCACCTCGTCAACGAGGTGGCCCGCGAGCAGATCCTGGCGCGCGTGCTGCGCCAGGTCGCCGACGACTACGACGTCGTGCTCATCGACTGCCAGCCGTCGCTCGGCCTGCTCACCGTCAACGCGCTCACCGCGGCGCACGGCGTGCTCATCCCGCTCGAGTGCGAGTTCTTCGCGCTGCGCGGGGTGGCGCTGCTCGTCGAGACGATCGACAAGGTGCGCGACCGGCTGAACCCCGCGATCCGGCTCGACGGCATCCTCGCGACCATGTACGACCCGCGCACCCTGCACTCGCGCGAGGTGCTCGAGCGGGTCGTCGAGGCCTTCGGCGACACGGTGCTCGAGACCGTCATCAACCGCACGGTGAAGTTCCCGGACGCCTCGGTGGCCGGAGCCCCCATCACCGAGTTCGCCCCCGATCACACCGCCGCCGAGCAGTACCGGCAGCTCGCGCGCGAGCTCGTGCACCGCAGCGCCGTCGCCTGACCCCTGAGAACTAGACTCGCTTCCATGCAGGAGGTGGTCGAGACGGCGGATGCCGCATCCGGGTTCCGCCTCACGCTCGCCAACTTCGACGGTCCGTTCGACCTGCTGCTCACGCTCATCACGAAGCACGAGCTCGACATCACCGAGGTGTCGCTCTCGAAGGTCACCGACGAGTTCATCTCGTACCTCAAGGGGCTCGACGGGCCGGACGAACTCGATCAGGCGAGCGAGTTCCTCGTGGTCGCCGCGACGCTGCTCGACCTCAAGGTCGCGGGGCTGCTGCCGCAGGGCGAGCTCGTGGACGCCGAGGATGTCGCTCTGCTCGAGGCGCGCGATCTGCTGTTCGCGCGACTGCTGCAGTACCGCGCCTTCAAGGAGGCGGCCCAGTGGTTCGAGCAGCACCTCGACGCGGAGGCGGGGCGGCACGCGCGCTCGGTGCGCCTGGAGGAGAAGTACCGACGGCAGACGCCCGAGCTCGTGTGGACGCTCAGCCTGCACGACTTCGCGGCGCTCGCGGCGCTCGCCATGGCGCCACGGGAGATCCCCGTCGTGGGACTCGACCACCTGCACGCGCCGCTCGTCAGCATCCGGGAGCAGGCGGCCGTCGTCGTGACGCTGCTGCGTTCGGGGCAGGCGACGAGCTTCCGGCAGCTCATCGCGGGGGCGGAGCAGCGCGGCATCGTGGTGGCGCGGTTCCTCGCGGTGCTCGAGCTGTACCGGCACGCCGCGATCAGCTTCGAGCAGCTCGAGCCGCTCGGCGACATCACGCTGCGGTGGACGGCGGCGCACTGGAACGACGACCAACTCGCGACCCTGGGGGCCGACTATGACCGATGATCTCGATACACCGCCTGCGGCGGCACTCGATCAGCGGGGTGAGCTCGAGCGGCGCCTCGAGGCGATCATGCTCGTGGCCGACGAGCCGCTGCCGCTCGTGACCCTCGCGACGGCGCTCGCGGTGCCGGTGGCCGCCGTGCGGACGGCGCTCGAGGTTCTCGTCGCCGACTACGACGGCGCATCCGGCGGGCCGCGCCGCGGCTTCGAGCTGCGCGAGGTGGGCGGCGGCTGGCGCCTCTACGTGCGTGCGGAGCACGACGAGCTCGTGCGCGACTTCGTGCTCACCCAGAGCCCCACCCGGCTCTCGCAGGCCGCGCTCGAGACGCTCGCGGTGATCGCCTACAGGCAGCCGATCGCCCGCAGCTCGATCGCCGCCATCCGCGCCGTCAACGTCGACTCTGTCGTGCGCACCCTGCTCGGCCGCGGCCTCATCACCGAGGCGTTCACCGACGCCGAGACGGGCGCCATCCACTACGCGACGACCCCGCTGCTGCTCACCCAGCTCGGCATCAACTCGCTCGACGAGCTGCCGCCGATCTCGCCCCTGCTGCCCGACGGCGTCGCGGGCTTCGAGGAGCTGGGGGCTCGATGAGCCCGGATGCGTGGGGCGAGCCCCCGAGCGGGGAGCGGCTCCAGAAGGTGCTCGCGGCGGCCGGCGTCGCCTCGCGCCGCGTGTGCGAGCAGTACATCGTCGAGGGGCGCATCCGGGTGAACGGGCGCGTCGTGACCGAGCTCGGCACGCGCATCGACCCCGCCACGGACCTCGTCGACGTCGACGGGGTGGCCGTGCAGCTCGACACCGCCAAGCGCTACCTCATGCTCAACAAGCCGAAGGGCGTGGTGAGCTCGATGTCGGACGAGAACGGGCGCCCCGACCTCGCCCGCTTCGCCGCGCAGGCGGGCGAGCGGGTCTACAACGTCGGGCGGCTCGACGCCGAGACGACGGGGCTGCTCGTGCTCACGAACGACGGCGAGCTGGCCCACGTGCTCGCGCATCCGTCGTTCGGGGTCGAGAAGACCTACCTCGCGACCGTGCGCGGCGTGGTCACCGCGCAGACCCTCCGCCGCCTGCGTCAGGGGGTCGAGCTCGACGACGGCCCCATCGCGGCCGACCGTGCGCGCATCGTGGGGGAGCCCTCGGGCGGCCGCACGATCGTCGAGGTGACGTTGCACTCGGGGCGCAACCGCATCGTGCGGCGCATGCTCGCCGAGGTCGGGCACCCCGTGATCGAGCTCGTGCGGCGCCAGTTCGGACCCCTGCACCTCGGGTCCCTCGGGGCGGGGAGGATGCGCGACCTCACTAAGGTGGAGGTCGGCGCGCTGCTCTCCCTCGTGCGCGATGCCGCCGCCTCACGACAGGACTCCCGATGACCGACCCGACCGCATCCGCGGGTGCGCACGCCGACCGTCGCCTCACCGAGCAGGTGCGCGTCGTCGGCTCGGGGCTGCTGGGCGCAAGCATCGGCCTGGGGCTCTCGGCGAAGGGGGCCGACGTCGTCGTCGACGACGCCTCGCCCTCGACGCGCGCCCTCGCGATCGCCTACGGCGCGGGTCGTGCCCCGGCCGAGGGCGACGCCCCCGGCCTCATCGTGGTGGCGGTGCCGCCGGATGTCGTGGCCGACGTCGTCGCGGCCGAGCTCGAGCGCTTCCCCGAGGCGCTCGTCACGGATGTCGCGAGCGTCAAGCTCGCGCCCCTGCGGGAGCTGCGGGCGCGCGGGGCCGACCTCTCGCGTTACCTCGGCTCGCACCCCATGGCGGGGCGGGAGCGGGGCGGTGCCGTGTCGGCGCGGGCCGATCTGTTCATCGGGCGTCCGTGGATCCTCGCGGGGCACGAGGACATCGCCTACGGGCGCGCGGCATCCGTCGAGCACATGGCCCTCGACCTGGGTGCCGTGCCGATCCGGATGGATGCCGCCGTGCACGATCGCAGTGTCGCCCTCGTCTCGCACGCCCCGCAGCTGGTCGCGAGCCTGCTCGCGAGCCGGTTGCGCGACGGCTCGGGCGCGGCGCTCGGCCTCGCCGGGCAGGGGCTGCGCGACACGACGCGCATCGCATCCAGCAACCCGGAGCTGTGGGTGCAGATCCTCGGCGCGAACGCGGCCGAGATCGCGGCGGTGCTGCGGCCGTTGCGCGACGAGCTCGACGCGGTGATCGCGGCGCTCGACGACCCGGAGGCGCCCGCCTCGCGGCGTGCCCTCGCGGAAGCCCTCGTGGCGGGCAACGACGGTGTGGCCCGCATCCCGGGCAAGCACGGCCAGGACAAGCGCTTCGCGACCCTCGTCGTGAAGATCGACGACACCCCCGGCCAGCTCGCGCGTCTGCTGACCGAGATCGGCGAGGAGGGCGTGAACATGGAGGACTTGCGGCTCGAGCACTCGCCGGAGACGCGGGTCGGTTTCGCTGAGATCTCGGTGCTGCCGGAGGCGGCGCACCCCCTGGCGTCCGCGCTCGAGCAGCGCGGCTGGACCCTCATGGAGGCAGAGCGTTGAGTTCCTCACCCGTCGTCGTCGCGGTCGACGGCCCCGCCGGCTCGGGCAAGTCGAGCGTCAGCAAGGCGGCGTCCCGCGTGCTCGGTTTCGCCTTCCTCGACACGGGGGCCGCCTACCGTGCGCTCACCTGGCTTGCGCTCGAGCGCGGCGTCGACACGGCGGATGCCGCGGGCGTCGTGGCGCTGCTGGACGACTTCGGCTACGAGACGGCCGTGACGGATGACGGTCTCGTCGTGCGGGTGGGCGAGGTGGATGTGACGGATGCCATCCGCGAGCCGCGCATCTCGGCCGTCGTGAGCGAGGTGGCGCGCGTGCCCGAGGTGCGGCTCGCGCTCAACGAGGCGTTCCGCCGCATCATCCGCTCGTCGTCGGCGCCCGGCATCGTCGTGGAGGGGCGCGACATCACGACCGTCGTGGCGCCGGATGCCGAGGTGCGGATCCTGTTGACGGCGGACGAGGAGGTGCGGATCGCGCGCCGTTCGGCCGAGCTCGCCCCGGGGAGCGCCTCGTCGGCCGAGCAGCTGCGTGAGCGCGACCGGCGGGATGCGCAGGTGGTCGACTTCCTCACGGCGGCGCCGGGCGTTTTCACCCTCGATTCGACGCGGCTGAGCTTCGCCGAGACCGTGGATGCCGTGGTCGCCCGCGTGCAGAACCGCTGAGCGACCGTCGCTCGAGGCGACTGCCACTCACAAGAATGCCACCTAAAAAGACTGATATCGGCCAGATATAAGCTAAAATCTCCGCATGGCCGACGTCGTGGCGATCATCGCCGACATCGTGGGATCGCGAGAGCTCGCGGATCGCGACCACGCGCAGCAGCAGCTGGAGGCGGCCTTCGCCCGCAGCGCCGCCGTCGCGCCGCTCCTCGAACCGTTCCACGCGACCGTCGGCGACGAGTTCCAGGCTCTCGCGGCGGATCCGGCATCCGCTCTGCGCGCCGTGCTGGCCGCGCGCCTCACCTTCCCCGACGGGGTCGACTGCCGCTTCGGCCTCGGTCTCGGCGAGTCGCGAGAGGTGCGGGGAGGGGCGGGGGGCGCCGACTCCCGCGCCGGGACGCTACGCGACGGCTCCGCGTGGTGGCGTGCCCGTGCCGCGATCGAGGAGTCGCACCGCCGGATGGACGGCGGACGCTCCACGCTGCGCAGCTGGTACCAGGCAGAGGACGCTGCGGGCGCCGCGACCGTGAACGCCTACCTCGTGATGCGCGATCATGCCGTCACGCGCATGAAGCAGCTCGACCGGGCGCTCGTGCTCGGGCAGCTCGCGGGCGAGACGCAGTCCGAGCTCGCCCGACGCCACGGCATCAGCCAGTCGGCGGTGTCGCAGCGGCTCGAGCGCTCGGGCGGATCGTCGCTGCTCGCGACGGTCGAACTGCTGGGAGGGAGCCCCGGATGATCGAAGCCGCCGTTCTGCTCGCCGCCATCGGCGCGGCCGACCTCGTGCGGGCACCCGTCACCGGGCGGGTGGCGAGCGCCGTGCTCGGCGGCGCCGCGGGAGTCGTCGTCATCGCGTCGGGCGCGTCGCTCACGGGGGCCGCGCTGTGGGCCGCGTTCGTCATGGGCGTGCTGCTCGCGCTCTGGCTCTGGGGCATGACCCCCGCGCGCGGCGGGGAGCCCCGCCGCATCTGGCCCGCGCTCGTGGTGCTCGTCGCCGTCGCGGCATCCGTCGTCGCGCTGCCCGCGACACGCACCGCGCCGACGGGCGTCGCCGACTGGTTCGCGGGGACCGCGCCGGGGGAGGCCGGGATGAGCTGGACGACGGCCCTCGTCACCCTCGGCGTGGGCCTGTTCCTGCTGCGCAGCACCAACCTGCTCGTGCGCTCCGCGATCAGCTCGCGCGCCGCCGCGCGCACATCCGGGGGTGCGGATGCCGCACCGCGCCCGACGCTCGCCTCCGGGGCCCCGGGATGGCGGGTGCGGATCGCGCGCGTGGCCGTGGCCGACGTCGAACGCGTCGCGGCATCCGGGCGGGGTCCGCAGCTCGTGGGCGGTCGCGTGATCGGGCCGATCGAACGGCTGCTGCTCGTGGGGCTCGGACTCGCGGGGGCCGCCGCCGTGATCGCGGCGCTCGTCGCGGCGAAGGGGGTCGTGCGCTTCCCCGAGATCTCGGCCGACCGGGGAACGGGCGGCAGCGCCGAGACCTTCCTCGTGGGCAGCCTCACGAGCTGGGCGGTCGCCGCAGCCGGCGCGCTGCTGATCTGGGCGACGTTCTGACGGTGCGCACGGCGCGCGCCTGACAGAATGGAAAGTCGCGCCGCGCCGGGTGACGGCACAGCAGGAGGAGTTGAGATGTCCGACATCGACCGCACGGGCGACGTGCCGGAGGACGCCGAGGACTACAGCGAGCTCGACCCGGGTCTCGCCGACCGGCTCGCCGAGCTCGACGACGAGGTCGCCGAGCAGCGTGCCGCCTCCCTGCGTGCCGGGCTCGCCGACTACGAGCTCGACGACGAGGACCTCGACCTGCTCGAGGGCTCGGAGGCGGGACCCGACGGCATCACCTACCTGCCCGCGCTGCCGGTGCTCGCGATCGTCGGGCGCCCGAACGTCGGCAAGTCGGCGCTCGTGAACCGCATCATCGGACGCCGTGAGGCCGTGGTCGAGGACGTCCCCGGCGTCACGCGCGACCGCGTCTCGTACAAGTCGGAGTGGCTCGGGCGCCGCTTCACGGTCGTCGACACGGGTGGCTGGGAACCGGATGCCGCGGGCATCAACGCCTCGGTCGCAGCGCAGGCGGAGGTCGCCGTCGACCTCGCCGACGCGGTGCTCTTCGTCGTCGACATCAACGTGGGCGCCACCGCGACCGACGAGCACGTCGTGCGGATGCTGCGCAGCGCGAAGAAGCCCGTCATCCTCGTCGCGAACAAGTCCGACGACGCCATCAAGGACCCGCAGGCCGCCGAGCTGTGGGCGCTCGGCCTCGGGGAGCCGTGGCCCGTCTCCGCCCTGCACGGGCGCGGTGTGGCCGACCTGCTCGACCACGTCATGACGGTGCTGCCGGAGGTCTCGACGGTGGCCAAGCAGGAGATCGGCGGGCCGCGTCGGGTCGCGATCCTCGGGCGCCCGAACGTCGGGAAGAGCTCGCTGCTCAACAAGGCGGCGGGCGAGGAGCGCGTCGTCGTCAACGAGCTCGCGGGCACGACGCGCGACCCCGTCGACGAGCAGATCGAGCTGGGCGGACGGATCTGGACCTTCGTCGACACGGCCGGCATCCGCAAGCGCGTGCACCTGCAGCAGGGTGCCGACTTCTACGCGTCGCTGCGCACCGCGGCGGCGCTCGAGAAGGCGGAGGTCGCGGTCGTCGTGCTCGACGTCACCGAGCCCATCTCGACGCAGGACCTGCGCATCATCGACCTCGTGCTCGAGTCGGGGCGCGCCCTCGTGCTCGCCTACAACAAGTGGGACCTGCTCGACGACGACCGCCGCCGCTACCTCGAGCGCGAGATCGAGCAGGACCTCGCGCACGTCACCTGGGCGCCGCGCGTCAACATCTCGGCGCGCACCGGGCGGCACCTCGAGAAGCTCGTGCCGGCGCTCGAGACGGCGCTGACGAGCTGGGACACCCGCATCCCGACCGGCAAGTTCAACGCGCTGCTGGCCGAGCTCACCGCCGAGCATCCGCACCCCGTGCGCGGGGGCAAGCAGCCGCGCATCCTGTTCGGCACCCAGGCCTCGACGCGGCCGCCGACCTTCGTGCTCTTCACGACCGGGTTCCTCGACCCGCAGTACCGCCGCTTCATCCAGCGGCGTCTGCGCGAGGTCTACGGCTTCGAGGGCACCCCGGTGGTCGTGAACATGCGCGTGCGGGAGAAGCGCAAGCGCTAGCCGCCGTGGACGCCGACGGGGCCGGGAGCATGATGCTCCCGGCCCCGTCGCGGTGTGTGAGGTGTCAGAGCTCGAGCGAGCCGTCGGCCTTCTTCACGTTGATGCGCGCGAGCGCGAGGTTCGACTTCGCCACGTCGAGCACGAGGTAGAGGAACACCTCGGGCGTGTGGCCGAGCGGCCGGATGATGTGGTACTGGCTCGAGAGCGTGATGAGGATGTCGTCGATCGAGTCGTCGAGGCCGAGGGCCTTGATGGTCTTGAGCTTCGCGCGCACGACCTCGGTGTTGCCCGCAGCCGCCACGTCGAGGTCGAGGCCGCCGCCCGCCTTGCCCAGCAGCATCCCGGAGGAGCTGTCGACGAGCGCGGCGCACATCGCGCCGTCGGTCTTCAGCAGCTGCTCGAGGGTCTCGGGGATGTTCGACATGGTGGTGCCTTTCTGTGCAGGGTTCGCGCGCCGGTCCGTCCGGCGCGCGGGGTCACGCGGCCGGGACCGCGTTGGACGTCGGGAGGTCACGGAGGCCCTCTGTGGTCAGTCGGGAGATCGACAGGGCCTTGCCGAGGGTCTCGTGGTGGTCGAAGACGGCGGCGAGCACGATCGGGTGGTCGGGCACGCGGCGCTGGATGACGTGCCCCTGCTCGGCGGCCAGGATGACGAACTCGCTGTCGCCCACCGACATCGCACGCGACACCGCATCCGCGAGCGCCTGCACCGAGCTCGACATGCTCGCGAGGCGCCCGTCGTCGTTCGGATGCGTGGGGTGGCTCACGATCTCGAAGCCGTCGTCGGTGACGAGGGAGGCGAAGACGAGAGAGGGCGCCGACTCCTTGAGTGCGGCGAGAGCGGCGCGCCCGCGTTCGACGATCAGCGGGTTCTTGTGCGCGGCGGTCATGCCGGGCTCCTCTCGGTCACGAAGGTCGACTCCATCTCGATGGTCGCGATGAGTGTCATGAGGGCGAGGCGCACCTGCGAGCTCTCGCGCGGGTCGAGCGGCAGCACGGGCAGCACCCGGCCGGGGTAGCGCAGCGACACGGCCGCGGCGTGCTCCGCGATGCTCGGTCCCGCCGCCTCGCCGCGGGTGATGCCGATCACGGCGCTGCCGCGGGCGAGCAGCGTGTCGAAGGCCTCGAGGTACTCCGCCACGTCGCCGAGCGGGTCGGGGGAGCTGTTGTCGATCAGCAGCACCATCCCGAGCGCGCGGTCCACCAGGATCCGCCACATGAACTCGAAGCGCCGCTGGCCGGGCAGCCCGTACAGCCGGATCTTCTCCTCGTCGCTCACGCCGATCTCGCCGTAGTCCATGGCGACGGTCGTGGTGTCCTTGTCGAAGGCGGTGCGGTCGGTGTTCTCGGCCTCGGTCGAGACGACGGCGATGTCGCTCACGGCGCGGATGGCGGTCGTCTTGCCCGCACCCATGGGGCCCGCGACGAGGATGACGTGCTCGGCCATCAGATGCCCAGCCGGGCGCGCAGGCGGCCGAAGAGCCCGCGGGTGGCGCCCCGGGCGGTCTCGGGGGCCCGCGGGGTGGGCGGCGGCGCGGACGAGGAGGTCTCGAGCACGCCCATGAGGCTGAGCGCGTTGAGGGCCCGTTGCGCGTGCCGCTCGTCGACGGATGCCGCGGCGGCGAGCTCCTCGAGCGAGAGGTGGGTCGTGGCGAGGGCCGCGAAGAGGCGGATCTCGTCGAGCCCGAGCGCGATGCGGGTCACGCCCGGCCAGCGGGTGATCTTGTAGCGGTCGTTCGGCCAGAGCCACGTCGCGCGTGCGTCGCCGAAGGCGTGCTGGCCGATGAACCACATGAGGCCGTCGAACTCGGCCTGGTCCTCGGTGACCTCGCTCTCCGCGCCGTCGACCGGATGCGTCTCCACACGGATCGCGGTGGGCTCGGCGGGCAGCGACTCGATCGGCACCCCGCCGCCGTATCCGGCGACGCGGGGGTCGAGCAGCACCGATCCGGTGCCGACGACGTCGATCCGCAGCAGCACGGGTGTCGGCATGCGGCGGACCGCATAGATCGCGGATGCGGCGGACGCCCATCCGGACATCCCCGGTGCGCTGTCCGGTCCCACGGCGGGTACCTGCGAGGCCGCCGTGCCTCCGAGTCTCAACACCTCACCCTGCATCAGCCGATCAGGCCTCCCCGTTTCGATGTGCCGAGAACGATTCAAAAATATGGCCAGCGGGGGATGCGCGGGCATGCCCAGTACGGGGGGTACCGACGGGTCAGACCACCCCCGCGCGGGGGCGGCGACGGACCAAGGCCACTGGGCGACGGCGCCCGGGTGCGTCAGGATCGGAGCATGGCCGTCATCGAGAACGCGAAACTGTCCGTGATCGGCGCGGGGGCGGTGGGAAGCTCGCTCGCCTACGCGGCCCTCATCCGCGGCTCGGCACGCGAGGTCGCGCTGTACGACATCGACAGCGCACGGGTGGAGGCGGAGGTGCTCGACCTCGCGCACGGCACGCCGTTCACCGGCGCCGCGCGCATCACCGGCGGTGCCGACCTCGACGTCGTGGTCGGCTCGAACGTCGTCGTCATCACGGCGGGAGCCAAGCAGCGGCCGGGGCAGACCCGGCTGGAGCTCGCCGGCGTCAACGTGGGCATCATCCGGGACCTCATGCCGAAGCTGGTCGAACGGGCGCCGGATGCGGTGTACATCGTGGTCTCGAACCCGTGCGACGTGCTCGCGGTCGCCGCGCACCGTTTCTCGGGGCTGCCGGCGTCGCGCGTCTTCGCCTCCGGGACGGTGCTGGACTCGGCGCGCCTGCGCTGGCTGCTCGCGGAGCGGCTCGGGGTGGCGGCGTCGAGCACGCACGCGATGATCGTGGGGGAGCACGGCGACTCGGAGTTCCCGCTCTGGTCGCAGGCGCGCATCGGTCCGGTGCCGCTGGGCCACTGGGATGCGGGGCACTGGGATGCGGGGCACTGGGATGCGGGGCACGGGCCGCTGGAGCGCGCCGAGCTCGAGCGGATCGCCGACGAGGTCGTGAACGCCGCGTACCGCGTGATCGCCGGCAAGGGGGCGACCAACTATGCGATCGGCATCTCGGGGGCGCGGATCGTGGAGGCGATTCTGCGCGACGAGGGCGCGGTGCTTCCGGTGTCGAGCGTGCTCGACGGCTACCACGGTGTGACCGGGGTCGCGCTCTCGGTGCCGAGCGTCGTGGATGCCACCGGGGTGCGTCGGGTGATCGACGTGCCGTTCGACGCGGACGAGGAGCGGCGCTTCCAGGCGTCGGCGGACGCCATCCGCGCGTCCCTCGCCTCGCTCGGGATCAGCTGACGCCCGACCCCGCGGCTGCCGGAGTCCCCGCGACGGGAGCCGCGGTGCCCTCGGCGCGCAGCCGCGTGTCGCCGCGGGGCGTGCCGACGGCACGCAGCGCCGCGAGGATCGCCACGAGGTCGACCGCCTCCTGCAGCACCGCGCCGAGCGTCGCCGGGATGACACCGAAGGTCGCCACGATCATGAGGGCGAGCGAGACCGCGATGCCGATCCAGATGCTCTGCAGTGCGATGGCGACCGTGCGGCGGCCGATCGCGACCGCGTCGGCCACGCGGCCGATGTCGTCGTCGAGCACCACGACATCCGCGGACTCGCTCGCCGCGGTCGCCCCCTTGGCGCCCATCGCGACGCCCACCTCGGCGGCGGCGAGCACCGGTGCGTCGTTGACCCCGTCGCCGACCATCACGACGGGCCGCTCGGGGAGGGCCCGCACCGTCTCGACCTTGTCGGCGGGCAGGCACTCGGCCCGCACCTCGCGGATGCCGAGCGACGCGGCGACGTGCTCGGCCGTCTCGCGAGCGTCGCCCGTGAGCATGAGCGTGCGGCGGATGCCGAGCCCGGCGAGCCGCTCGAGGGTGCGTCGCGCGTTCTCCCGCACCGTGTCGCGCGCGAGGATCGCCCCCGCGAAGCGGCCGTCGATCGACGCGTAGACGGCGAGCTCGCCGGGCGCGATCGGGGTGCGCACCGCATCCGGGGCGTCCTCGGCCACGAAGGCGAACTTGCCCACGACGATCCGCCTGCCCCCGACGACGGCCTCGACGCCGTTCGTCGCGACCTCGCGGGCGCTCTCCGCGCCGTGCCGGGTGAGACCGCGCGCGTCGGCTGCCCGGAGGAGGGAGGCGGCGAGAACGTGCGAGGAGTACTCCTCGGCGTCGGCGACGGAGGCGAGCAGCTCATCGGCCGTGATGCCGTCGGCGGGACGCACATCGCTGATCTCGGGGCTGCCGTGGGTGAGGGTGCCGGTCTTGTCGAAGGCCACCGTGCGGGCGGCGGCGAGCCGCTCCAGCACGCTGCCGCCCTTGACGATGAGGCCGTTGCGGGCGGCGCGGCTCATGCCGCCCACGAAGGCGACGGGGGCCGCGATGAGCAGCGGGCACGGGGTGGCGAGCACGAGCACCTCGGCGAAGCGGGCGGGGTCTCCCGCGACGATCCAGGCGACCGCGCCGATCAGCAGCGAGAGCGCGGTGAACGGCACCGCGTAGCGGTCGGCGAGCCGCACGACGGGGGCGCGGCTGCCCGCCGCCTCGGCCACGAGCGCGACGATGCGCTGGTACTGGCTCGCGGAGGCGAGCGCGGTGGCGCGGATCTCGACCGCATCCGGTCCGTTGACCGAGCCCGACAGCAGGGCGTCTCCCGCGGCCTTCTCGACCGGGATGCTCTCGCCCGTGAGCGAGGACTCGTCGACCGTGGTGTGTGCGGAGAGCAGCTCGCCGTCGACCGGGACGAGTTCGGCGGGCCGCACCAGGAGGACGTCGTCGACGGCGACCTCGTCGACGGGGACGTCGAGGTATCCGTCGCCGCGGGCGAGGTGGGCACGTTGCGGCGCGCGGGCGAGCAGCGCGTCGAGCTCGCGTTTGGCGCGGCGGTTGGCGTAGTCCTCGAGCGCCTCGCCGCCGGTGAGCATGAGCACGACCACGAGCGCGGCGACGAACTCGCCGACGAGGACCGTGGCGACGATCGCGGTGATCGCGAGCACATCGAGGCCGAACTCGCGCCGCAGCAGGCTGCGCACCATGCCGACCGCCTGCCACAGTGCGATCGCGAGCGCGTAGACGCTGAAGAGGGGACGCACCGCGACACCGGCCCCCGCGAGGGCGAGCACGATGCCCGCGAGCCCGACCGCGAGGGTCAGGGTGACGGGCCAGGCACGGCGGGCCAGCCGGATCACGCGGCGCACGTGCGCCTGAGCCGGTGGTGTTCGGTGCCGGGGCGAGTGCTCCGCGGGATCATGCGGCTCAGTATCGCACCGCGGATGCCGCCGGCCGAGGGCCGAAGGGCCCGCTCCCGGCGGGCACGGAGGTGGGCGACCTAGAGTGGTGGGGTGAGCTATCGAGAGCTGTACGCGCAGCGTCAGGAGGTCGTCGGCGAGGCACTCGCCGACGGTGAGTAGCCGCGTCGTCCCGCCGTGCCGCGCCGTGTCGCCGCACGGCCGTCTCGACGACCCCGCGTACCTCTCACCTCTTCTCACCCAGGGGGTTGCCCGCGACCCGGCGCGCCCCCGGAAGGTCTGCTCATGCATCCCCTCACCGCACCGTCCATCCGCTCATCGTTCGTCAACGCCTCGCGTCGGGAGGTGACGGAGTTGAGCCCGCCGGTCGGCCTCGACGCGTTCACCGGGCGCGACTGGGAGGTGCGCGACTTCCTCGGCTGGCGCGACGCGAAGTTCTCCCGCCGCGGCTACGTCGTGCTGCCGCGCCTCGACGGCGACCCGGTCGGGGTGCTTCTCACCCAGGCGGAGGCCTCACCGCGGGCCCGTGCCATGTGCAACTGGTGCCGTGACGTGCGGCTGCCGAACGACGTCGTCTTCTGGAGCGCGAAGCGCGCGGGGGAGGCGGGGCGGCGCGGCGCGAGCGTCGGCACGCTCATCTGCTCGGAGTTCCAGTGCTCGCGCAATGTGCGCAACGACCCGCCGCCCGCCTACGAGGGCTACGACGTGGCGGCGGCACGGATGCGGCGCATCGACGAGCTGCGGCTGACGGTCGCGACCTTCGCCGAGACGCTGCTCGCGACGTCGTAGCGTCGCGCCTCATGCCCCCACGTAGGCGGCCAGGTGCTGGCCCGTGAGGGTGGAGCGCGCCGCGACGAGCTCGGCGGGGGTGCCCTCGAAGATCACCCGGCCGCCGTCGTGCCCGGCACCCGGGCCGATGTCGATGATCCAGTCGGCGTGGGCCATGACCGCCTGGTGGTGCTCGATCACGATGACGGTCGTGCCGGCGTCGACGAGCCGGTCGAGCAGGCCCAGCAGGCTCTCGACGTCGGCGAGGTGCAGGCCGGTGGTCGGCTCGTCGAGCACGTAGACGCCGCCGGGCTCGCCCATGTGCACGGCGAGCTTGAGGCGCTGGCGTTCGCCACCCGAGAGGGTGGTGAGGGGCTGGCCGATGCCCAGGTAACCGAGTCCGACGTCGAGCAGGCGTTCGAGGATCGTGTGGGCGGCCGGGATGCGGGCCTCGCCCTCGCGGAAGAAGGCCTCCGCATCCGCGACCGACATCGCGAGCACCTCGCTGATGTCGCGACCGCCGAGGTGGTAGGCGAGCACCGAGTCGTCGAAACGCCTGCCCTGGCACACCTCGCACAGCGTCTCGACGCTCGCCATGGGTCCGAGGTCGGTCGAGATGACGCCCGCGCCGTTGCAGTTGGGGCAGGCGCCCTCGGAGTTGGCGCTGAACAGGGCGGGCTTGACCCCGTTGGCCTTCGCGAAGGCCTTGCGGATCGGCTCGAGCAGGCCCGTGTAGGTGGCCGGGTTGCTGCGGCGGGAGCCGCGGATGGCGCCCTGGTCGACCGTGATGACGCCGTCGCGGCCCGAGACGGAGCCGTGGATGAGGGAGCTCTTGCCCGACCCCGCGACCCCCGTGACGACGGTGAGCACGCCGCGAGGCACATCCACGTCGACGTCCTGGAGGTTGTGGGTGCGCGCCCCGCGGATCTCGATGGTGCCCGTGGGGGTGCGCACGGCGTCCTTCAGCCGCGCGCGGTCGTCGAGATGGCGGCCCGTGAGGGTGTCGGCGGCGCGCAGCTCGTCGACGGTGCCCTGGAAGACGATCTCGCCGCCTGCGGCACCCGCGCGCGGGCCGAGGTCGACGACGTGGTCGGCGATCGCGATCGCCTCGGGCTTGTGCTCGACGACGAGCACCGTGTTGCCCTTGTCGCGCAGCTGCAGCAGCAGCTCGTTCATGCGCTGGATGTCGTGGGGGTGCAGGCCGATCGTCGGCTCGTCGAAGACGTAGGTGATGTCGGTGAGCGAGGAGCCCAGGTGCCGGATCATCTTGGTGCGCTGCGCCTCTCCGCCCGAGAGGGTTCCGGATGCGCGGTCGAGCGAGAGGTAGCCGAGCCCGAGGCGCACGAAGGAGTCGAGCAGGTGCTGCAGGCCCGCGAGCAGCGGGGCGACGCTCGCGTCGTCGATGCCGCGCACCCACTCGGCGAGGTCGCTGATCTGCATGGCGCAGGCGTCGGCGATCGAGACGCCGGCGATCTTCGAGGAGCGGGCCCCCTCGTTGAGGCGGGTGCCGCCGCAGTCGGGGCAGGCCGTGAAGGTGACCGCCCGCTCGACGAAGGCGCGGATGTGCGGCTGCATCGCATCCGGGTCCTTCGACAGCATCGACTTCTGGATCTTGGGCACGAGCCCCTCGTAGCTGAGGTTGATGCCGCCGATCTTGATCTTGGTGGGCTCCTTGTAGAGCAGGTCGTGCCGTTCAGCGTCGGTGTAGTCGCGGATCGGCTTGTCGGCGTCGACGAAGCCGGACTCGGCGTACATGCGGGTGGCCCAGCCGTCCGCCGTGTAGCCGGGCACCGTGATGGCGCCCTCGCGGAGCGACCTGGCCTCGTCGACGAGCTGGCCGAGGTCGATGTCGGTGACCGTGCCCATGCCCTCGCAGCGCGGGCACATGCCGCCGAGCTGCTGGAAGTCGCGCACGACCTTCTTCTCGCCCGAGCCCCGTTCGATCGTGATCGCGCCGCCGCCGCGCACGGTGGGGACGTTGAAGGAGAAGGCCTGCGGGGAGCCGATGTGCGGGGTTCCGAGGCGGCTGAAGAGAGTGCGCAGGAGGGCGTTCGCGTCGGTGACCGTGCCGACCGTCGAGCGGGAGTTGGCGCCGAGCCGCTCCTGGTCGACGATGATCGCGGTCGTGAGCCCCTCGAGCAGGTCGACCTCGGGGCGGGCGAGGGAGGGCATGAAGCCCTGCACGAAGGCGCTGTAGGTCTCGTTGATCATGCGTTGGGACTCGGCCGCGATCGTGCCGAACACGAGCGAGCTCTTGCCCGAGCCCGAGACGCCCGTGAACACCGTGAGTCGGCGCTTGGGCAGGTCGACGTCGACGTTCTTGAGGTTGTTCTCGCGGGCGCCGCGCACCCGGATGAGATCGTGGGCGTCGGCGGGGTGCACGGCGGCACGGTCGGCGGGGCGGTCGGTCATGTCTCGACGGTAGCGGGAGCTCGTGGGCGTCGCCTTCTCGATTCCTGCTTCAGCTGTGTGTCTCGCCCGCATGCGTCACCCTGTCGCCGGCAGGGTCTCGTACTCCCGCCCGAGGTAGCTCGTCCAGCTGAGGGTTCCCGCGCTCGTCTGACGCACGCTCCAGCCTCCATGGTGCTTGAGGGTGTGGTGCCCGCGGGAGAGGTGGGCGAGGTTGTCGTGGTCGGTTCCGCCGTCGTGGAGCCAGTCGACGGTGTGGTCGATGTCGCAATGTCGTGTGCCAATCTGGCACATCGGGAACCGGCAGGAGCCGTCGCGGATGCGCAGCCACCGCCGCAGGGCTTCGGGCACCCGATAGCTGGTGCGGGAGAGCGAGAGCGGGGCGCCGTTCTCGGGGTCGGTGAGCATGCGGTAGAGGGTGGGCGCCTCGGCGGTGAGGCGGCGTGCGGTGGCCGCGTCGATGGCGCCGACGCCCTCGAGCTCGCCGGGCTCGTCGCCGCCGAGCAACGTCATGACGGGGACCGTGACGACCACGCTCGGCACGATGCCCGAGAACGTGTCGCTCTCGAGGCCGAGGTCGTGCTCGACCTCGTCGCCCGGGTGGGCGGCGAGCGCCGCGAGATGCGCGGTGGTGAGGCCGAGGGCGGTGTCGCGGTCGAGCAGGGCGTCGACCACGAGGTCGGCCCGCAGCTGGGTGAGGGTGCGCGGGTCGCCGTCGGATGCCGTGCGGTCGGCCGCTGCGCACGCACGCTCGTAGATCGCGGTGGCCTGCACCGCGCCCGTGTAGAGGGTGAGGTAGGCCATGCCGTCGTGGCTCGGCTGCAGCGTGAGCGCACGCGTCTCGTGGGCGGCGCGAACGCGCTGCACCATCGTGGAGGGATCGCGTCGCTCGCGCAGTCGCCGCACGCGGCGGGCGAACTGGGATGCCGTGGTGCTGCCCGCCGTGCTGAGGGCGACCCGCTCGACGGCCTCGCGGTCATCCGGTGCCAGCCCCGCGGTCTCGTCGACGAGCACCTGGGCGTGACGGTAGGAGAGGCGCCCCTCGGCGAGGGCGGCGAGCGTGGTGGGGAGGGTGCGCACGAGCATCCGCGCCTCGCCGAGCAGGTTCTCGGCGCTTCGCTCGGGCAGCCGCAGCGCGCAGGCCAGTTCGGCGCGTGCCGCGCGCTCGCGGAAGGGCTCAGCGGCCGGCGGGTAGGCGGCGGTGAAGGCCGCCTCGAAGGCGACGAGCGCCTCGGCGCGGGCGGCCGAGAGGGCGTCGATCTGCGCCTGCAGCTGCACGACGCGGTCGAGTGCGGCATCCGCCACCGCGATCGCGTCGAGCTGTTCTTCCATGACTCGATCGCACCGCGAACCACCGACATCCGCCGCCCGATCCGGCCCGTTTCAGGCCGAATCCGAGCGCACCGGCGACAGTGTTACCGTTTCGTTATCTAAGCTGGCGGCGAGCCCGCGTCAGACGCAGGTGAGCGCCACGACGTCGCGCGGCGCGAGCCGCTCACGCCCGCCGAGCCCCGCGAGCTCCATGACGACCGCGGTGCCGGCGAGCACCCATCCGGCGCGCTCGATGAGGCGCTGCGAGGCGGCCAGGGTGCCGCCCGTGGCGAGCACGTCGTCGACGAGCAGAACGCGCGAGCCCGCGGGCAGCTGGCCCGTGTGCACCTCGAGCGTCGCCTCGCCGTACTCGAGCGCGTAGCTCTCGCTGATCGTCTCGCCCGGCAGCTTGCCCGCCTTGCGCACGAGCAGCAGCCCGTGGCCGGAGCGCGCCGCGACGGCTGCCGCGAGTGCGAAGCCGCGCGCCTCCACCCCGGCGACGATGTCGTAGGCGCCCTCGAAGGGGGCGACCAGCGCATCCGCCACGGCCGAGAACGCGGCAGCATCCGCGAACACGGGCGTGAGGTCGCGGAACTGGATGCCGGGCTCCGGGAAGTCGGGGATCGTACGGGTGAGGCGCGCGAGGTGCGCTGCGGCGTCGGTCACCGACCCAGGGTACGCGCCCGCGCCGCGGCCGCCCGCACCCGAGCGGGGGTCGTGGGGGCGGATGCGAGGATCCGGGTCGCGCCCCCCGTGCGCACCGCGTACGTCGACCCCCGCCGGACAAGGTAATGTAGTGAGCCGTGCCGGATCCTCGGATGCGGTGCGAGCCACGGGCTGTGGCGCAGCTTGGTAGCGCACTTGACTGGGGGTCAAGGGGTCGCAGGTTCAAATCCTGTCAGCCCGACGTATCGACGAAGAGGGTCGCCGAAAGGCGGCCCTCTTCCTCGTCCGGCACCGGGAACTCGGTGCTCAGAGCTCGACGCGGTGCCGCGGGTTCATCCGTGCCCGGCCCGCGACATCGCCACCCCGTGCGAGGGTGGAGGGGTGACCGCCACCACCACCGCGACCGTCCGTCGTGCCCTCCGCCGCGCCCTCGGCGCCCTGCTGGTCGTCATCACCGCGGCCGCCGGGCTCACCGGATGCGGGCCCGCCCGCGGCGAGCCGACCCCCGAGGCGCTCGAGACCGCATCCGAGCTGGTCGCGCAGCTCTCGCGCATCGAACTGCTGAGCGAGGTGAGCAGCGGGGTGACCATGCACCTGTACACGCCGCCCGTCATCGGCGCGGTCATGGAGACCACCGCGGAACCCGACCGTGCCCAGCTCGCACGCATCGTGACCGCCGTGCAGGACGCCGTCGACACGCACCAGCTGCCCGGACACGAGATCACCGTCACCCTGCGCAGCACGGTCGGGGGAGCCGAGCTGAACTGGGGGTGGGGGCCGAGCGCCGCATCCGACCCCACGGTCGACCAGCAGCTCGACGCCGCGTTCGGTGAGAGGGTGCGCGGCGCCACCTCGGTCACGATCGAGCGGGACCGCGTCTCGTCGCACTGGGAGAGCATCGACGGTGCCACCGCGCTGCACGAGACGCCCGACGGGATGCGGCAGGCGTTCCGGTGGCTGACGGCGGGAAGTGCGCAGTCGATGACCGTGACCGTGAATGCGGGGGAGCCCGCGCTCGACTGGCCGCTCGCCGAGCTGGTCGCCGAACCGCGCCCGTACCTCGACGCCGCCGACATCGTGGTGCGCGACGGCACGGCGAGCTGGCACCTCACCCTCGACATCGACGACGACACCGCCGGCGCCTTCGCGGATGCGATGGTCACCATGCTGCGCGGCCTGCGCGACGTCGACCGCACCGCGGCGAACACCGCGGCGAACACCGCGGCGAACGCTGTGACGATCGCCGTGACATGCACCGGCCCGTGGTGGGTGACCTTCGCGATCGACGACACGGTGACGGTACAGGGCTGGCACTCCGACGCGGACCGGGAGAGGAACGAGCGGGCGATCACCGCGCTTCTTGCGCGCGTCAACGCGTGAGCGCGGACGGGCGTCGACCCGACGCGGCCGCGAGCCGGGTCGTCACGGACGAGCGCGGCGGCGCGCCCGGCCGGGTCAGTCGCCGACGGGGTCCGCTCCCGAGGGCAACTCCATGAGCACGGTGTGCGCACCCGTCGGCGCGACGCGCGCGAACCCCGCCGCCTCGAATGTCGACACGGCGCCGTGGTAGAGGTCGTTCGCATTCACCTGGCTGCCCGCCGTGTCGATCGCGTACCCCTCGACGACGCGCGCCCCGTGCTCCCGGGCGAAGTCGACGGCCGCCGCGAGCAGCGCCCGCACGAGGCCCGCGCCGCGGTGCTCGCGACGCACCGAGAAGCACGTGACGGCCCAGACATCCGCCGCGTCGAGCGGATGCCGCGTCGCTCCCCGAATGCCCCGGCTGCGCCCGATGCGCGCCTGCGCGAGCCGCGGCCCGACGCGCACCCAGCCGGCCGGAGCCCCGTCGACGTAGGCGACGAGCCCTGGCGGGGTCGCCGCGTCGAACTCGGCGCGGAACAGCCCCGTGCGCTCCTCGCGCGTGGTGCCGCGGAAGTCGGTGTTCGTCAGCGTCCACCACTGGCACTGGCATGACGCGCCGTCGCCTCCGCCCGTGAGCGCCGCCTGCACGTCCGCGAACCGGGCTGCATCGGCCGGTTCGATCGTCATCTCGACCATGGCAGCACGCTACGCCGTGCCGTGCGCGGCGCGCATCCGACCACGGCTCAGGCCTCGGGCGTCTTCCGGCGCTCGCGGTAGGCCTTCGCCTTCATCCGGCTGCCGCAGGTGGCCATCGAGCACCACTCGCGGCGGCGGCCCCGCGACTGATCGAGGTAGATCTGCGTGCACTCGGGGCGACCGCACTCGCGCAGCAGTCGCGCCTGCTCGCCGCCGACGAGCTCGATCGTCTCGCGGGCGAGCGCCGAGAGCCCCTGCCGCGTGTCGCCCTCGCGCGTCCACCCCGCGGAGGTGAGGACGGGCCGCGGGGGAGTCGTCGCGGCGGAGGCGTTGACGGCCGCCACGGCATCCGCGGGCAGTTCGGCGCCGTTCAGCCGTGCCCAGAGCACGGCGTAGATCGCCTCGCGCAGCTCGATCGCGGCGGCCAGCTCGCGCGCATCCGGGCGGGTTCCCTCGGGGAGGAGCCCCGACTCGCTGAACCAGGCGCCGAGATCGGATGCCGTGGCCAGCTTCTCGGTCGGCGCGGCGTTGCGCCGCGCCTGGAGGGTGCCGACGAAGTCGAGGGGGAGCGCGCCGCAGGGGAAGGAGTGGGTCACATCACCATTCTGGCAGGTGATCGCGGGTGCGCGAACCACGATCACCATCTTGACAGGTGACCCGGATAAGTGCCATGATCGTCACCAGTTGAACCGGTAACTTTCCGATTCGCGGAACAGAAGGAGAAACATCATGGATCTCAAGCTCGAGATCGTCGTCATCCCGGTCGCCGACGTCGACCGGTCGAAGGCCTACTACCAGCAGCTCGGATTCCGCCTCGACGCGGACTTCTCCACCCCCGCCGGACTGCGCGTCGTGCAGCTCACCCCTCCGGGATCCGAGGCGTCGATCATCTTCGGCGACAAGCTCACGACCGCCGCGCCCGGAACGCAGCAGGGTCTGCACCTCATCACCGCCGACATCGCGACCGCGGTCGAGGAGCTTCGCGAGCGCGGCGCCGAGGTCAGCGAGCTCTGGCACGACGCCGACGGCATCTTCCACTGGGCGGGCGACGTCAACCGCGTGGCCGGACCCCACCCCGAGGCCGACAGCTACGGCACCTTCGCCTCGTTCGCCGACCCCGACGGCAACGAGTGGATCCTGCAGCAGGTCGTCACCCGCGCGCCGGGTCGCTGAGCGTGACCGAGCGGACGCCGGCGGAGACGACTCCGCCGGCCGGCGACGAGACGGAGGCGGTGCTGCTCGCCCAGCTGCGCGCCACCGCCGACGCCCACGGCGTCTACGAGGCCGAGCAGCTGGGCGGCGTGTACGACGAGCAATGGCCCCTCTGGTACGCGCACCACATGGCCGAGGCGCTGCACGCATCCGGCTACCGGCTCATCCGGGCCGAGACGCACGGCTGACGCGCAGCGCTGCTCGGCGCCCGCTCAGCCCGCGTTCAACGCGGGCCCAACGCGGGCTCGGGGATCCCGAGCTCCCGCAGCGCGGCGCGGGCCGCGAGCCAGCCGCCCTGACCATGCACCCCGGGCCCCGGGGCGGTCGAGGCGGAACACAGCCAGACCCCCGGCAGGGGCGTTCGCCACGGAGTGGGCGAGAGCCGGGGGCGCGCCACGAGCTGCCGCAGCGAGATCGCACCCGCCGCGATGTCGCCGCCGACATCGTTCACATCGTGACGCTCCACCTCGGCCGCACTCCGCGAGGAGACCGCGAGGATCCTGTCCCGAACCCCCGGCGCGAAACGCTCGAGCGTCGCGATGATCGCCTCACCGCGGTCGAGGGTCGAGCCGTGCGGCACGTGGGTGTAGGCCCACAGCACGTGATGTCCCTCGGGTGCCCGCGTCGCATCCAGCACGCTCGGCTGGGTCACGAGCGCGTACGGGCGATCCGGATGCCGCCCCGCCGCGACCTCGGCCTCGCTGCGGGCGAGATCCGCCCGGGTGCCGCCGAGGTGCAGGGTCACCACGCCCGCGAGCTCGGGGTCGGCCCACGGCACGGGCCCGTCGAGTGCGAGATCGACCTTGGCGACCCCGTCGCCGTAGCGGAAGCGGCGCAGCGTGCGCGCATAGCCGCCCGGCAGGCGGTCGCCCGCGAGGGCGAGGAGGGCGCGCGGCGTCACGTCGAGCATCACGACGTCGGCGTCGACCTCGTCGAGCGTGCGCACCTCGGAGTCGGTCACGATGCGCCCGCCGTGGGCGAGCAGGTCCGCGGCGAGCGCCCCCGCGATCCCCGCGCTGCCGCCCCGCACGAGCGGCCACCCGCCCGCGTGGGCGAGCGCGGCCAGCACGAGACCGGATGCGGCGGGGGCGAGCGAGGGCAGCCGGCCGATCGCGTGGCCGAGCACGCCGGTCAGGAGCGCGGGGGCCGCGTCCTCGCGGAAGCCGAGGTTCCACGCGGGGCCGCCCTGGTGCAGCATCCGCACACCGAGCCGGGCGAGGGTCGCGAGGTGATGCGGCGGCAGCAGCGGCCCGCCGCCGATCGCGGCGACCTCGTCCGCGTGCTCGACGAGCGGCCCGAGCAGGCGTCGCCAGGCGGGCCCGTCCACGCCGAGCTGCTCGACGGTGCGGTCGAGCGAGCGGGAGGCGAGGGCCGAGCGGCCGGGGGTGAGCGGGTGCGCGTACGACACCTCGGGGGTGAGCAGCTCGACCCGGGTGGAGAGCCCGAAGCGCGTGAAGAACTCGCTCGCCGCGGCCATCGGGTGCACGGCGGAGCACACGTCGTGCCGGAACCCCGGCAGGGTCAGCTCGTGGGTCGCGGTGCCGCCGCCGATGCCCGCGGCGCGCTCCCGCACGGTCACCTCGAGGCCCGCCCGCGCGAGCGTGACCGCCGCGGCGAGCCCGTTCGGCCCCGAGCCCACGACGGTGGCGCGCCTCGAGGTCATGCCCCCACGGTATCGCCCGCACCCCGCGACGCGCCGCGCGCGTGGTGTCCCCCGGATGAGGGGGAGGCCCACTATCGTGAGCGGGTGGCCGCCGCCGTCCGCCCGATCCGCTCGCTCGTCGCGTGGTTCTCGCGGACGCGGTTCTTCCGCCGCTTCGGGCCGCGGATGATGCCCCCGCTCGAGCGGTTCACGGCGCGTATCTCGGGAGGTCGCCGTGGACCGCTCAGTGGGGTGGTCGTGCCCTCGCTCCGGCTGCACACGGTGGGCGCCCGGTCGGGGGAGCCGCGCGAGACGTTGCTCATGTGCTGTCCGCTGCCCGACGGGACCATCTACGTGACGGGGTCGAACTTCGCACGGCCCGAGCATCCGGCCTGGACGTGGAACCTGCTCGCGCATCCGGATGCCGAGGTCGACTTCCGCGGGCGCCGCGTCGCGGTGCGCGCTGCGCTCGTGCCGGATGCGGAGCGCGAGGCGGTGTGGCGCGTGCTCGAGGAGAACTGGCCCGGCTATCGCGGCTACGAGCGCACCGCGGGACGGCAGCTGCGGATCTTCCGGCTCGTGCCGCGTTGATCGCTGCGCGGGGTGCTCTCGCGCCGATGCTAGCGGCGATACGCATTGAGTGTTATCATCGATAACATGACGACGAGAGCGGTGATCCTGCAGGCGGCCGCCGAGCTGCTGGCGGCCTCGCCCACGGGCGACATCTCGACCCGCGCGGTGAGCGAGGCGGCCGGCGTCACCCAGCCCGTGCTCTACCGGCACTTCGGCGACAAGGACGGCCTGCTCGCCGCGGTCGTCGACCACGTGTGGGAGGCCTACCTCGGCCCCAAGCGCGCGGCGCCCGCATCCGCCGACCCGCTCGAGGACCTCCGCGCCGGCTGGGACGCGCACACGGCCTTCGCGCTCGCGAACCCGCACGCCTACCGGCTGCTGTTCGGCGGCGCCCTCGCCGCCCGGCCCGACGCCGCGGGGGAGGCCCTCGCGCTGCTCACCGGCATCCTCGAGCGCCTCGCCGCCGCGGGACGACTGCGCCTCGCCCCGCAGGTGGCGGCACGCGTCGTCATGGCCGCCAACAGCGGCATCGCGCTCGCCCTCATCCTGCGCGGCGACGCGCACCCCGACCCCGCCGTCTCGACGGTGATGCGGGAGGCGACGCTGCGCGGTCTCCTCATCGACGCCCCGGATGCGGGGGAGACGGATGCGGGGGCCGCCGTCGCCGCGGCCGCGACCACCCTCCGCGCCCACCTGCCGCACACGGACGCCTTCACCCCCGCCGAGGCGGGCCTTCTCGACGAGTGGCTCGCCCGCATCCAGCCGGACCCCCGATAACCCCCGCGGACGCCGCCCACCCCGGCGGCCCCCGCATCCACCCCACCGGGCCGAACATGCCCAGAACACGGAGAAAACCATGAACAGCACCACCTCCGAGCCCCGCGTCGCCCTCGTCACCGGCGGATCCGGCGGCATCGGCCGCGCCGTCGTCCAGCGCCTCGCCGCCGACGGCTTCGCGCTCGCCGTGCACTACGCGGGCAACAAGGCCAGGGCCGACGAGCTCGTCGCCGAGGTCACCGCGGCGGGCGGCCAGGCGATCGCCGTCGGCGGCGACGTCGCCGACGAAACCGCCATGGCATCCGTCTTCGACGAGGTCGAGGCGGCCTTCGGCGGCATCGACGTCGTCGTCAACACCGCAGGCGTCATGATCCTCGGGCCCGTCGCCGACTACGACCTCGACGCCTTCGACCGCGTCATGCGCACCAATGTGCGCGGCACCTTCGTCGTGGCCCAGCAGGCCGCACGCCGGGTGCGCACGGGCGGTGCGATCGTGAACTTCTCGACGACCGTCACGCGCGCCCAGTTCCCGGGCTACGCCGCCTACGTCGCGAGCAAGTCGGCCGTCGAGGGGATGACGCTCATCCTCGCCCGCGAGCTGCGCGGCAAGGACATCACCGTCAACGCGGTCGCCCCCGGTCCCACCGCGACGCCGCTCTTCCTCGACGGCAAGGACGAGGCCGCCATCGCGGGCCTCGCCAAGGCGGCGCCGCTCGAGCGCCTCGGCCAGCCCGAGGACATCGCCGAAGCGGTCGCCTTCCTCGCCGGGCCCGCCCGCTGGGTCAACGGCCAGACGATCTTCGCCAACGGTGGCCTCGCGTGAGCGCCGAGCTGCCCACCGCGATCCGGGCGTTCGTCGAGGCGACCAACGCCGCCGACACGGACGCCTTCCTCGCCGCCTTCGCGCCCGACGCGACGCTCGACGACTGGGGGCGCGTGTTCCGCGGCGCGGACGGCATCGCGGCCTGGAACCGCACCGACAACATCGGCGTGCAGGCGCACTTCGACGTCGTCGAGCACGCACCGGGCGCAGAGGACGGCACCCACGTGGTGACCCTCCGCGTCTCGGGCAACGGCTACAACGGCACGGGGCCGATGACCTTCACCGTCCGCGACGGGCGGATCGTGAGCCTCGTCATCGCGCCGTGAGGCGCGCGGTCCTACTGGGCGCGCACGGCCGCAGCGCGCCCAGGATGCGCGTCGAACCACTCCGCCACGTACCAGCAGGTGGGGGTGATCCGGCGGCCCGAGCGCTCGACATCCGCCACCGCGAACTCCACGAGCTGGGCGGCATAGCCGTGCCCGCGCTGATTCGGCACGGTCACGGTGTGGTGGAAGGCGACGGTCGCCCCCTGGTCGCGGTACTCGAGCACGCTCACGATCGCCCCGTCGCGGCGCAGCGTGTAGCGGTGCGCATCCGGTTCGTGTGCCAGCTCCGTCGCCATGCTGCCAGCGTAGACGTCGCGGCGAACGTAGGCTGATCCCGTGGGGATTCGAGACATTCCTCTGACCACGATCGACGGTCGGAGCACGACACTTGCGGACTACGGCGACACGGCGGTGATGGTCGTCAACGTCGCGTCGCGCTGCGGCCTCACCCCGCAATACGAGAAGCTCGAGCGGCTGCAGAAGCAGTACGCGGACCGCGGCTTCACGGTGCTCGGCTTCCCCTGCAACCAGTTCGCGGGGCAGGAGCCGGGCAGCGCCGAGGAGATCAAGGAGTTCTGCTCCACGACCTACGGCGTGACCTTCCCCCTCATGGAGAAGACCGCCGTCAACGGCCGGAAGAAGCACCCCCTCTACGCCGAGCTCACCCAGGTGCCGGATGCCGACGGCAAGGCCGGGCGCGTCACCTGGAACTTCGAGAAGTTCCTCATCGCCCCGGACGGCACGGTGTCGCGTTTCCGCCCGAGCACCCAGCCCGACGCACCCGAGGTCATCGAGGCCATCGAGAAGGCGCTGCCCGCGGGCGAGTGACCGCGCGGCTCAGTGCCCGTGGCTGAGTGCCCGCGGCTCAGTGCCCGCGGGTCAGTGCCCGCGCAGCCGCTCGATCTCCCGCCTGTCGCGCTTCGTGGGGCGCCCCGCGCCGCGCTCGCGCACCGCGAAGACGGTGCGCTCCTCCTTCGGCGGGGGAGCGGGGGTGAGGTCCTCGAAGGCCGCGGCCGCGAGCGGCGCGCTCACCCGCTTCACCAGCAGCTGACGCACCACGAGGATGCGGCTGCCGTGCGGGGTGACGACCCGCACCTCGAGCCCCGGACGCACGAGCTGCGCGGGCTTGGCGGTCTCTCCGCCGACCTTGACGTGGCCCGCCTTGCACAGCGCCGTCGCGGCCGAGCGCGACTTGGTCACGCGCACGGCCCACAGCCAGGCGTCGATGCGCACCGCCTCGCTCATCGGCATCCGTCACAGGGGGTCACCCGGGGAGCCTACGCCGCCGACGCGGCCTAGGCTGACGGCATGACCCGCGCCCCGCACGACCCGCGCGCCCGCCGACCGCACGGCCCGGGCGACGCGTGGGTGGACGGCCCGCAGGGACGCTACTGGGGGCGTTTCGGCGCCGCGGGGCTCCTGCTGGCGCACCCCGACGCCGGCGTGCTTCTGCAGCTGCGCGCCGAGTGGAGTCACCTCGGCGGCACCTGGGGGCTCCCCGGAGGGGCACGCCACGACGCGCACGAGTCGCCGCGCGCCGCCGCCCTGCGGGAGGCGGAGGAGGAGGCGGGTGTGCCGCCCGAGGTCGCGCGGGTGCTCGCCGAGTCGGTGCTCGACCTCGGCTACTGGAGCTACACGACCGTGCTGGCCCGCGCGGAGCGCGTCATCGACCCCGTCATCGGCGACGCCGAGTCGGTCTCGCTGCGCTGGGTGCCGTTCGCGGATGTCGCGCAGCTGCCGCTGCATCCGGGCGTCGAGGCGGGGTGGCCGGGGTGGCAGCGGGCTCTGGCCGCGCACGACCCCGAGCTCGCCGCCGCGATCCACGGCTGAGCCCGGCCGGCTCAGCGCGAGACGCTCACGAACTGGAGGGCGTGCGCGTCCTCCGCGTCCGCGGCGAGCGAGGCCTTCCAGGCGACGAGCGAACGCACCGTCGCGTCGTCGTCCTCGGCCAGCTCGCTCATCACATCCGCCGGCACGAAGTAGTTCACGGCCACCCACCCGCGCACGGTCGGCGAGTCGTCGTGCGAGAGCTCACGCAGCACCTCGCACGGGGTCGCCGTGTTGCGGGCCACGCAGGCGCGCACGCTCTCCTCGGCGTCGTGGGCAAGGGTCTCGAACACGTCCTCCGGCACGTGGTACGAGCTCGCCGCGGCCTCGCGGATCTTGGGGTTGGCGTCGCGCGCGAGCAACCGCAATCGGCGGATCTTCGACTCGGTCACCGGCGGCGCCGGATGCTGAGCCGCGACCTCCTCGGGGGTCAGCATGCTCGGGGCGAGCGCCGCCATCTGCGCGCGCTGCGCGGGGGTGTTGAAGCGGATGCATGACATATCCCCACGGTACGCCCGCGTCGCGCGCGCCCCGGCGTGTCGCGTCGGGACCGGGCGCGTGTCGCCGACGCCGCCGCTCAGGCGTCCGCGGTCGCGGGGCGCGCCCGCCGCGGGAACCACGGCACGACGGCCGAGACGCGCGCCTGGTACGCGGCGTACTCGGGGTACCTGCTGCGCGTGATCGACTCGGTGAAGATGGTCGAGCCGATGAAGAGCGCCGTCAGGAGCACCGCGCCGACGCCCGTCCAGACGAGCACCGTTCCCGCTGCGGCGGCACCCATCAGGAAGACGAGCCACCACTGCGCCTGCTCGAAGAAGAAGTTCGGATGCCGCGAGACGCTCCAGAGGCCCCGCTGCACGAAGCGCACCTCGGGTTCGCGGCCCGCCTCGATCTCGGCTCTCTTGCGCTCCTGGAACCGCCACTGCTGCTGGTCGGCGACCGTCTCGCCCACGAGGCACACGAGGAACAGCGCGGCCAGCAGGATGTCGAGGGCCCCGAGCGCACGGGGGTTCTCGAGCGCGGTCAGCGCCGGCAGCGCGATGAGCAGCAGCAGCGCGTTCTGGAACAGCACGATGAAGCCGATGTTGAAGGCCTGGAACGCCGCGGGGCTCATCCGCTCGCGCAGGATCGCCCAGCGGTAGTCCTCCATCCCCGTGTAGCCGCCCTTGCGGGCGAAGTTGAAGGTGAGCCGCGCGCCCCACAGGGTGACGAGCACGGCCATCAGCACGAGTCGCGGGTCGCCGAGCCCCGCGGCGCCCGCGAAGATCCAGACGTACACGACGGGCACGACCGACCAGATGCGGTCGACCCACGAGGTGTCCTTCGTGATGAGCGACGCGACCCAGCAGAAGGCGCTGACGGCGGCGGCGACGATGACGGCGACGAGGAGCGGGTTCATGTGGCGATCCTATGCGTCGGTAGACTCCCGGGGAGGAGGACGGATGCAGGCGGTGAGCTCGCGGGTCGTGACGATCCCGAACATCCTGAGCGCGATCCGCCTTCTGCTGATCCCGCTCTTCCTGTGGTTGCTCGGCACGCAGCGGTTCGGCTGGGCGCTCCTCGTGATCGTCGTCTCGAGCGTCACCGACTTCGTGGACGGTTTCGTCGCCCGCCGCTTCAACCAGATCAGCCGGGTGGGGCAGATCCTCGACCCGACGGTCGACCGTCTCTTCATCTTCTCGACTCTCATCGGGCTCGCCTGGATCGACGTGCTGCCGTGGTGGCTCGTGATCGTGATCGCGCTGCGCGACGTCGGCATCGTGCTGCTCGGACCGGTGCTGGCGAGCCACGGCTACGGCCCGCTTCCCGTGCACCATCTGGGCAAGGTGGCGACCTTCGCCCTGCTGTTCGCCCTGCCCACGCTCGTGCTCGGCAAGGCCGTCCCCGCGATCGTCGCGTACAGCGCGCCCTTCGGCTGGTCGCTCGCGCTCTGGGGGGCGTTCCTGTACTGGTGGGCGGGGGCGATCTACCTTCGCGAAACCGTGCGTCTCGTCCGCGAAGAGCGGGTAGCGCGCCGGGCGTGATCCGGTAGCCTGGGACGCGAAGGAGGGCGCCATGATCGACGACGCCGCAGGCCGTGACCAGGGTGAGAGCGACCCCGTCGCGGTGAACCTTCCGGCAGCCCCGGACCCGGCCTCGACCGACACCACGGCGCACTTCACCGACGACTTCCGGATGCGTCTCGCGGCCATGGAGGCGGGCGTGTCGGACGAGGAGGCGGAGGCCATCACGGCGCTGCCGTCCGGCTCGGCTCTGCTCGTTGTGCGACGCGGCCCCAACGTGGGCGCCCGCTTCCTCCTCGACGCCGACGTCACCGTGGCGGGGCGGCATCCGGATGCCGACATCTTCCTCGACGACGTGACGGTCTCGCGGCGGCACGCGGAGTTCGTGCGCACGGGCACGGCCTTCCAGGTGCGCGACCTGGGGTCGCTCAACGGCACCTACTTCGACGGGGTGCGCATCGATTCCGCCCTGCTGAGCGACCGTGCCGAGGTGCAGGTGGGCAAGTTCCGGCTGACCTTCTACGCGTCGCGCGCCGACCGCGCCCAGACCAACTGATGGCGTCGTCGTCGGCGGCCCGCGCGCAGGCCGGTCCCCAGCTGCTGAGCATCGGCCAGGTGCTGGCGCGGTTGAGCCCCGAGTTCCCGGACCTGAGCCCCTCGAAGCTGCGCTTCCTCGAGGAGCGGCACCTCATCGCGCCCTCGCGTACCGAGTCGGGCTATCGCAAGTTCTCGCCGTCGGACGTCGAACGGCTGCGCCTCGTGCTCTCGATGCAGCGCGACTACTACCTGCCGCTCAAGGTCATCCGCACCTATCTCGACGAGTTGGATGCGGGCCGCGAGCCCACGCTGCCCGGCGGTGTGGTCGTGGCGCAGCCGTCGATGCTGCCGGCCGAGCGGCGGATGTCGCGGGACGAGCTGGTGCGTGAGGCGGGCGCGAACTCCATGCTGCTGCAGGATGCCGTCTCGGCGTCGCTTATCGTGCCCGCCGAGCACTACGGCGAGGACGCCCTCGCGGTGCTGAAGGCGCTCGTCGAGTTGCAGCGCTCGGGGATCGAGCCGCGGCACCTGCGCGGCTTCCGCGCGGCGGCCGAGCGGGAGCTGGGTCTCATCGAGTCGGCGCTCATCCCGACGGCGCGCCGGAAGGACGCCTCGAGTCGGGCGAAGGCTCAGGAGCTGGCGCGCGAGATCGCGGGGCAGCTCGAGGTCGTGCGGTCGAGCCTGATCCGCTCGGCGCTGGGCCGTCTCTGAGTGTTTTCGGCGCGACACGCCGACGGCTCGCGCGAATGTGATTGATGGTGCCCACTCGGGTGGGTACCGTGGAGGACGACAGCGAGTCTGAAGTTCAACTTCAACCTCAGGGTTAGTGGCTCGCGTGAGAGAGGACGGTCGACATGAGCGACACCGGCGAGCAGAGCGCGCGCGACGCCGCGCCCCGGTACGACCTCGGACTCCTCTTCACCGACGGACTCCCCGACCTCGACGACACGGCAGGCTACCGCGGCACCGTCGCGGCGCGCGCCGCGGGCATCAGCTACCGCCAGCTCGACTACTGGGCCCGCACCGAACTCGTCGAGCCCACCATCCGCGGAGCCGCCGGCTCCGGCAGCCAGCGGCTCTACGGCTTCCGCGACATCCTCGTGCTCAAGCTCGTCAAGCGCCTGCTCGACACCGGCATCTCGCTGCAGCAGATCCGCACCGCGATCGGCCAGCTGCGCGAGGCGGGCGTGAACGACCTCGCGCAGACGACCCTCATGTCGGACGGCGCGAGCGTCTACCTGTGCACCTCCGACGACGAGGTCATCGACCTCGTCAGCCGCGGACAGGGCGTCTTCGGCATCGCGGTCGGCAAGGTGCTGCGCGAGGTCGAGTCGAGCCTCGTCGAGCTCGACACCGCTGCGGCCGACCCGCAGGACGAGCTCGCGGCGCGTCGCGCCAAGCGCGCCGCCAGCTGAGCGGCGAGCTCAGCGGGGCTCGGCGAAGCCGCCCTCGCCGAGGCGTGAGGTGCGCAGCACGCGCTCGAGGAGCGCGTCGAAGTTGCGCGCCATCTCCTGCGCGCCCTCGCCGGGCCACACGTGCAGGGGCTTCGCCGCGCCCTGGGCCTGCTGCAGCGAGGTGCGCTCGGGCAACTGCGGGGTGAGCACGAGCGGCCCGAACATGTCGCGCAGCTCCTTGATGCGGAACTGGTGCTCGAGCGACTGTACGCGCGCGCGGTTGACGACGATGCCGAGCGGCTGCAGGCGGGGGGAGAGCCCGCGACGGATCTCCTCGATCGCGCGCAGCGCGCGGTCGGCCGCCGCGACCGAGAAGAGGCCCGGCTCCGAGACGACCGCGATGCGGTCGGACGCGGCCCAGCCGGTGCGGGTGAGCGCGTTGAGGGAGGGAGGGCAGTCGATGAGCACGAGGTCGTACTCCTTCTCGACGTGCGCGAGAGCCTCCTCGAGCTTCCAGATGTCGCGGATGGTCGGATGCGGGCCGTCGAAGTTGATGACCGACGGCGAACCGATGAGCACGTCGATCTTGCCCGTGCGCCCCTTCGTCCAGCCCGAGGGGGCGATCGCGGAGCGCACGATCTTCTCCTTGGGCGAGGCGAGGACATCCGCGATGTTCAGGTGACCCGTGATGTCGACATCCATGCCGGTCGAGACATCCGCCTGGGGGTCGAGGTCGACCACGAGGGTCGAGACGCCGCGCGCGAAGGCCGCAGAGGCGAGTCCCAGCGTGACGGTGGTCTTACCCACGCCCCCCTTGAGGGAGCTCACGCTGAGGACATGCACGAGAAGCCACCCTACCTTCACTAGTCTGAAAGAACCCAACCCCCCCAGCCGGCCGACGTCGTCGGCAGGAAGGACCGCATGTTCTCGAAGATCCTGGTCGCCAACCGAGGTGAGATCGCGATCCGCGCGTTCCGTGCGGCGTACGAGCTGGGTGCTCGCACGGTCGCGGTGTACCCCTGGGAGGATCGCAACTCGATGCACCGCCTCAAGGCGGACGAGGCGTACCTGATCGGCGAGGAGGGGCACCCCGTCCGCGCCTACCTCGACGTCGACGAGATCATCCGGGTCGCCAAGGAGTCGGGCGCCGACGCCATCTACCCGGGCTACGGCTTCCTCTCCGAGAACCCGGAGCTCGCGCGCGCCGCCGCCGAGAACGGCATCACCTTCATCGGCCCGGGCGAGCACGTTCTCGAGATGGCGGGCAACAAGGTCACGGCGAAGGAGCACGCCATCTCGGCGGGCGTCCCCGTGCTCAAGTCGACCCCCGCCACGACCGACATCGAGGAGCTGCTGCGCGGCGCCGACGAGATCGGCTTCCCCGTCTTCGCGAAGGCCGTCGCGGGCGGCGGCGGGCGCGGGATGCGGCGCGTCGACACGCGCGAGGAGCTGCGTCCGGCGCTCGAGGCCGCCATGCGCGAGGCCGACAGCGCGTTCGGCGACCCGACCATGTTCATCGAGCAGGCCGTCGTGCGCCCCCGCCACATCGAGGTGCAGATCCTCGCCGACGGCACGGGCGAGACCGTGCACCTCTTCGAGCGCGACTGCTCGGTGCAGCGTCGCCACCAGAAGGTCGTCGAGATCGCCCCTGCACCCAACCTCGACGACGACATCCGCCGGGCCATGCACCGCGACGCGATCGCGTTCGCGAAGTCGATCGGCTACGTCAACGCGGGAACCGTCGAGTTCCTGCTCGACACCGCGGGGGAACGTGCGGGACAGCACGTGTTCATCGAGATGAACCCGCGCATCCAGGTCGAGCACACCGTCACCGAGGAGGTCACGGATGTCGACCTCGTGCAGGCGCAGATGCGGATCGCCGCGGGGGAGAGCCTCGCCGAGCTCGGCATCCGGCAGGACGAGCTGCAGACGCGCGGCTACGCCATCCAGTGCCGGATCACGACCGAGGACCCGGCGGCCGGGTTCCGCCCCGACACCGGCAAGATCACGACCTACCGCTCGCCCGGCGGCGCCGGCATCCGCCTCGACGGCGGAACGGTCGCCGCGGGCGCACAGGTCTCGCCCTACTTCGACTCGATGCTCGTCAAGATGATCTGCCGGGGGCGCGACTTCCCCTCGGCCGTGCGACGTGCGCGGCGCGGACTCGCCGAGTTCCGCCTCCGCGGGGTGGCCACCAACATCCCGTTCCTGCAGGCCGTCTTCGACGACCCCGACTTCCTCGAGGGCGACGTCTCGACCTCCTTCATCGAGGAGCGCCCGTGGCTCGTGCGGGGTCGCGAGTCGCGCGACCGCGGCACCAAGATCCTCAACTGGCTCGCCGACGTCACCGTCAACCAGCCCCACGGCGACGGGGCGGGCGCGATCGACCCCGCGCTGAAGCTCCCGGAGGTCGACCTCACGGCCCCCGCCCCCGCGGGGTCCCGGCAGCGACTCCTCGAGCTCGGGCCCGCCGGGTTCGCGGCCGCGCTGCGCGCGCAGCCGACGCTCGCGGTCACCGAGACGACGTTCCGCGACGCGCACCAGTCGCTGCTCGCGACGCGCGTGCGCACCAAGGACCTCGTGCAGGTCATGCCGCACGTCGCGCGGATGACGCCCGAGCTGTTCTCGGTGGAGGCGTGGGGTGGCGCGACCTACGACGTCGCCCTGCGCTTCCTCGGCGAGGACCCCTGGGAGCGGCTCGCGAAGATGCGCGAGGCGCTGCCCAACATCGCCATCCAGATGCTGCTGCGCGGCCGCAACACGGTCGGCTACACGCCGTACCCGACCGAGGTCACCGAGGCCTTCGTGCAGGAGGCCGCGGCGACCGGCGTCGACATCTTCCGCATCTTCGACGCGCTCAACGACGTCGACCAGATGCGCCCGGCGATCGACGCCGTGCTCGCGACCGGCACGACCGTCGCCGAGGTGGCGCTGTGCTACTCGGGGGACCTCCTCGACCCTGCCGAGGACCTCTACACGCTCGACTACTACCTGCGCCTCGCCGAGCAGATCGTCGACGCGGGCGCCCACATCCTCGCGATCAAGGACATGGCGGGCCTGCTGCGCGCGGGCGCCGCCGAGACGCTCGTCGCGGCTCTGCGCGAGCGCTTCGAGCTGCCCGTGCACGTGCACACCCACGACACGGCGGGCGGCCAGCTCGCGACGCTGCTCGCGGCCAGCAGGGCGGGTGCGGATGCGGTCGACGCGGCCTCCGCTCCGATGGCAGGCACCACGAGCCAGCCGAGCCTCTCGGCCCTCGTCGCCGCGACCGCGCACACCGAGCGCCACACGGGGCTCTCGCTCGAGGCCGTGAGCGACCTCGAGCCGTACTGGGAGGCCGTGCGCCGCGCCTACAAGCCCTTCGAGTCCGGGCTCCCGGGGCCGACGGGCCGGGTGTACCACCACGAGATCCCCGGCGGCCAGCTCTCCAACCTGCGCCAGCAGGCGATCGCGCTCGGCCTCGGCGACCAGTTCGAGAAGGTGGAGGACTGGTACGCGGCGGCCAACCGCATCCTGGGCCGCCCCACCAAGGTCACGCCCTCGTCGAAGGTCGTGGGCGACCTCGCCCTGCAGCTCGCGGCGACGGGCGCCGACCCCGCCGACTTCGAGCAGAACCCCGACAAGTACGACATCCCCGACTCGGTCATCGGTTTCATGGCGGGCGAGCTCGGCGACCTCCCCGGTGGATGGCCGGAGCCGTTCCGCAGCAAGGTGCTGAAGGGTCGCGAGGTGCGCATCGGCATCGCCGAGCTGAGCGACGACGACCGGGCCGGGCTCGCGGGCGACACGGCCACGCGCCGGTCCACCCTCAACCGTCTGCTCTTCGCCGCGCCGACCCGCCAGTACGAGGCGGTGCGCGAGCAGTACGACGACCTCTCGAGCGTCGACACGGTCGACTACCTCTACGGCCTCAAGCCGGGTGTCGAGCACACCGTGCACATCGGCCCCGGGGTGAGCCTGTTCGTGGGGCTCGAGGCGATCGGCGAGGCCGACGACAAGGGCATGCGCACCGTCATGACGACGCTCAACGGACAGCTGCGCCCCGTGTTCGTGCGCGACCGGTCGATCTCGGTGCAGACGGCATCCGCGGAGAAGGCGGATGCCTCGCAGCCCGGTCAGATCGCCGCGCCGTTCTCGGGGGTCGTCACCCTCAAGGTCGCAGTCGGCGACCGCATCGAGGCCGGTGCGGCGATCGCCACGATCGAGGCCATGAAGATGGAGGCGGCGATCACGTCCCCGGTCGCGGGAACCGTCGCGCGACTCGCGATCCCCGCCACGCAGCAGGTCGACGCGGGGGACCTGCTCATCGTCGTCGAGTAAAGTCGCACACATGGTGCGGAATACCGCGGGGCAGGACCCCGCGTCAGGTGACGCCCTCCGCGAGGCGGAGGAGGCGGATGCGGCCTCGGCCGTGCCCGAGAGCCTGACCGTCTCGATCGAGCTGCCCGCCCCGCAGAGGGAGCTGCCCGAGGACGAGGCGCAGGTCGTGCTCGGCGAGGTCGTCGCGATCCCGACATCCGTCGACGCGGTCGCCTCCGAGCCGGGAAACGGCACCGTGGTCATCGAGGTCGTCCCCGACGCGGTGCACCTCGACGTCGACAGCCTCGAGGCCCCCGCGGAACCGCTCCCGACGCCCTCGGTCGTGCCGCTGCCCGCCGACGACGAGCTCTACAGCCGACGCGACCGCAAGCGCGGCGCATCCCAGTCGCCCGAGCCCGCGGCGATGCTGACGGCCGACCGGCTGCTCGAACCCAAGCGCACGCGCACGGCGCCCGAGGGCGCGTGGCCTGCGTTCGTCTACGCGAGCACCCTGCACCTCGTCGACCTGGGCGACTCGGCCAAGGTGCGCGAGCGCAAGGCGCTCGACGCGCGCATCGGCAAGCGGCTCGAGGGCGGCACGCGCTTCGTGCCCGTGCTCACCCGCAAGGGCGGCGTCGGCAAGACCACCGTCACGACCCTGCTCGGGATGGCGATGGCCGACGTGCGCGAGGACCGCGTGATCGCGGTCGACGCGAACCCCGACCGCGGCACCCTCTCCGAGCGCGTGGCGCGCCAGACGCGCTCCACGGTGCGCGACATCGTCACCCAGGCGGCCGCCATCAAGGACTTCAACGAGTTCTCGAGCCACGTCTCGCGCGACGAGACCCGGCTCGACGTGCTCGCCTCCGACACCGATCCGCTGCTCTCGGAGGCCTTCGACGAGAACGACTACAACGTCGTCGCCGACCTCGCCTCGCGCTACTACTCGGTGTGCCTCACCGACTGCGGCACGGGCATCGTGCACTCGGTCATGCGCGCCACGCTGCAGCGCGCCGACTCGATCGTCGTCGTCTCCGGCGGCAGCGTCGACGAGGCGCGCCTCGCATCCGAGACCCTGACCTGGCTCGAGGCGAACGGATACGGCGAGCTCGTGCGCAACGCCGTCGTGGCGATCAACACGGCCACCCACGGCACGAACCTCGTCAAGCTCGACGAGATCGACGCGCACTTCTCCTCGCGGGTGCGCGCCGTCGTGCGGATGCCGTACGACGCCGAGCTCGCGGCGGGCTCCGTCGTGCGCTGGTCGCGTCTCAAGCCCTTCACCCGGGCCTCCGCGCGTGAGCTCGCCGCTCTCGTCATGGACGGCCTCCCGACGACCCGAAACGCATGACGGCCCGAAACGCATGACAGAACGACAGATCCGCCTCTTCGGCGACCCCGTGCTCCGCTCCCGCACCGACCCCATCGCCGACCCCGGAGACGCCCGCGTGCGCGCGCTCGTCGACGACCTCGTCGACAGCGTGCGGCCCCCCGGCCGTGCGGGGGTCGCCGCGACCCAGATCGGGGTCGGGCTGCGCGCCTTCAGCGTCAACATCGACGGGGACATCTCCTACGTCATCAACCCCGTCCTCGAGGTCGCGGGGGAGCCCGAGCTCGTCGACGAGGGCTGCCTCTCGGTACCCGGCTTCTACTTCCCCCGGATGCGGCACCCCTGGGCGCGCGTCACGGGCGTCGACGTGGACGGCAACGAGGTCGTGCTCGAGGGTGAGGGCCTCATGGCGCAGGCGCTCCAGCACGAGACCGACCACCTCGACGGCAAGCTCTACATCGAGGGTCTCGAGCCCGACACCAAGCGCGAGGCGATGCGCGCCATCCGTCAGGCCGACTGGTTCGGTGCCGGTTCGGCGCCGCGATAATCCGGTGCGCGTCGCTCCGCGACCGACACGAGCGCGATCGCGTCGATCGGGTTGAGCCGATGCGCACTCGGGTGGCCGGGCGCTCGCGCGCGGCCGGCCACCCGAGTGCGGTGCGGCGGATTATCGCCGCGCCGATTCAGCGCAGCGAGATGCCCTCGGTCATCGGGGCCCCCGAGTAGAGCTCCTCGATCACGGGGGCGAAGTCCTTGACGATCTCGTGGCGCTTGATCGACATCTTGGGCGTGAGGTGCCCTGACGCCTCGGTGAACTCGATGTCGAGGATCTTGAACTTGCGGATCGACTCGGCGCGCGAGACCTTCCCGTTCGCGACGTCGATGGCGCGCTGCACCTCGGCGATCACCTTGGGGTTACGGGCCGCGTCGGCGAGGCTCATGTCGCCCGCCTCGCCGTTGTTGTTGAGCCACACGGGCAGCATCTCGGTGTCGAGCGTGATGAGCGCCGAGATGAACGGCTTCTGGTCGCCCACGACGACGACCTGGCCGACGACCGGGTTGGCGCGGATGGGGTCCTCGAGCGCCGCCGGGGCGACGTTCTTGCCGCCCGCCGTGACGATGATCTCCTTCTTGCGCCCCGTGATCGTGAGGTAGCCCTCGTCGTCGAGCGAGCCGATGTCGCCCGTGTGGAACCAGTCGTCGGTGAACACCTTCGCGGTCTCCTCGGGCTTGTTCCAGTAGCCCGCGAAGACGTCGACGCCCTTCACGAGCACCTCGCCGTCGTCGGCGATCTTGATGCCGACCCCGGGGATGGGCGTGCCGACCGTGCCGATCTTGAACTTCGCGACCACGTTGACGGTCGCCGGCGCCGTGGTCTCCGTCAGACCGTAGCCCTCCAGGATCTTCACGTCGAGGCTGCGGAAGAAGTGGCCCAGACGCGGGCCGAGGGGCGCCGATCCCGAGACGGCGTAGCGGATGTTGCCGCCCATCGCCGCCTTGAGGGTCGAGTAGACGAGCTTGTCGAAGAGCGCGAACTGCAGCTTGAGGCCGAACGGTACCTTGCCCGCGTCGAGCGCCTTCGAGTGCGCGATCGCGACATCCGCCGCCTTGCGGAAGATCTTCTCCTTGCCGCCCGCGGCCGCCTTCTGCTCGGCCGAGTTGTAGACCTTCTCGAAGACGCGCGGCACCGCGAGCAGGAAGCTCGGCTTGAAGCTGCCGAGGGCGGGCAGCAGCTGCTTGGTGTCGGCCTGGTGGCCGACCTTGACGCCCGCGTGCACGCCCAGGATCGAGATGAACCGTGCGAAGACGTGGGCCGTCGTGATGAACAGCAGGGTCGAGGAGCCGGGCTCGACGACCTCCTTCATCGCGACCGCGGCGTTGCGCGAGAGCTCCACGAAGTTGGAGTGGGTGAGGATGCAGCCCTTGGGGGTGCCCGTCGAGCCGGAGGTGTAGATGAGGGTCGCGAGATCCGAACCCTTGGCGGCGCTGCGGCGGGCCTCGACCTCGTCGTCGGTGACCCCCGTGCCGCCCTCGACGAGCTTGTCGAGGTCGCCGAGCTGCATCTGCCACACCTTCTCGACGTGCGGCAGCTCGGCGCGCACCTCGTCGAACCGGGCGAAGTGCTCGGCGGTCTCGACGATGATGCCGGTGGCGCCCGAATCGGTGAGCGTGTAGGCGATCTGCGCGGGCGCCGAGGTCTCGTAGATGGGCACGAGAACGGCGCCGGCGAACCACGTCGCGAAGTCGATGAGCGTCCACTCGTAGCGCGTGCGGCAGATGAAGCCGATCTTGTCGCCGGGCTGCACCCCGGCGGCGATGAGGCCCTTCGCGAGCGCGACGACCTGCCGATGGAACTCGGCGGTCGAGACGTCCTCCCAGCCGCCGTCGGCGGTCGGGAGCGCGAACAGCGGCGCGTCCGGGGAGGTGGCGACGCGGTTCACCAGGAGGTCCGTGGTGTTGGCGTCGGGGTCGGCGGGGACGACGGCGGGGACGAAGATCTCGTTCACGGCAGCTCCTTCGGTACCGGAAAGGGGTCGGGCGATGAGTCCACCATAGCCGGGCGACGCGCATGCGCGAGCCCCCGAACGGGCTGGCTAGACTCGGGGGTCGTGCATGCCATCGGAATCGACATCGGCGGGACCAAGATCGCGGGCGGCCTCGTGTCCGAGGACGGCGCGATCGTGCGGCAGGAGCGGCGGCCGACGCCCGCGGGCGACGGCGCCGCCATCATCCGCGCCGTCGTCGAGGTCGTCGAGAGCCTCCGCTCCGACGAGGAGGTGAGCTGCCTCGGTGTCGCGGCGCCCGGCTTCATCGACGCCGCGCAGTCGACCGTCTACTACACCCCCAACATCCCGTGGCGCAGCGAACCCCTGCGCGCCGACCTGGAGGCGCTGCTGCCCGGGCTCGCCATCACGATCGACAACGACGCGAACGCCGCCGGATGGGCGGAGTACCGTTTCGGCGCGGGCCGCGGGCGCCGCGACATGACCCTGCTGACGATCGGCACGGGCGTGGGCGGCGCGATCGTCAACGACGGGCGGCTGTTCCGAGGAGGCTTCGGCGCGGGGGCCGAGATCGGCCACATGCGGGTCGTGCCCGGCGGGCTGCCCTGCGGCTGCGGCCAGCGCGGCTGCATCGAGCAGTACGGCTCGGGGCGCGCACTGCTGCGCTTCGCGGGCGAGATCGCCGATCAGCGCGGCATCGGGCAGGCCCTCGCGGCGGCGCGTGCTGAGCACGGCCAGCTCGACGGCCACCTGGTCTACGAGCTCATCGTCGCCGAGGACCCGGGCGCGCTCTTCGCCCTGCGCGAGCTCGGCGGCTGGCTCGGCCAGGCGGCCGCATCGCTCAGCGCCGTGCTCGACCCCGAGGTCTTCGTGTTCGGCGGGGGAGTCGCGGCCGCCGGCGAGCTGCTGCTCGAGCCCATCCGCGAGTCCTACCTCGCGCACCTCCCGGCGCGCGGCTTCCATCCGGAGCCCGACTTCGTCACCGCCGAGCTCGTCAACGATGCGGGGCTCGTGGGCGCCGCGGACCTCGCGCGCGTGCACGGCGGCCGGAGCGCATGAGCCGCGCGGCATCCGCCCGGCCTAGACTCGGGAGCGGTCCGGGGGAGGAAGGCGCCGCGTGTTCTATCTGTTCCTGAAGCACGTCATCGTGGGCCCGTTCCTGCTCTCGGTCTTCCGACCGTGGGTGCGCGGCTACGAGAACGTGCCGCCGAAGGGTGCCGTGATCTTCGCGAGCAACCACCTCTCGTTCATGGACTCGATCTTCCTGCCGCTCGTCGTCGACCGGCAGATCCGCTTCCTCGCCAAGAGCGAGTACTTCACGGGGCGCGGGCTGAAGGGGCGCATCGTGCGCTGGTTCTTCCTGGCGATCGGCCAGCTGCCGATCGACCGCTCGGGCGGCAAGGCATCCGAGGCCTCGCTCAACACGGGGCTCGACCACCTCGCCTCGGGCGGTTGGCTCGGCATCTACCCCGAGGGGACCCGCAGTCACGACGGACGCCTCTACCGCGGCCGCACGGGGATCGCCCGGATGGTGCTCGAGGCCGGGGTGCAGGTCGTTCCGGTCGCGATGATCGACACCGAGAAGGTCATGCCGATCGGCTCGAAGCTGCCGAAGGTGCGTCGCGTGGGCGTCGTCTTCGGCGAGCCCCTCGACTTCTCGCGCTTCGCGGGGATGGAGGGCGACCGCTTCGTGCTGCGCTCGATCACCGACGAGATCATGTACGAGCTGGCTCGCCTGGGCGGCCAGGAGTACGTCGACGTGTACGCGTCGAGCGTGAAGGGCCGTCCGCAGGCAGCCGCGACCGCGTGAGCCCGGCGTCGGTGTCCGGTGCCGCCCGCGGCGCTCGGATAGGCTGACTCCGCCGGGGCCGTGCGCCCCGATCCACCCCACCCACCCCGAGCAGAGGAACCCCGTGGTAGACCCGACCGAGACCGTCGTGCAGGCAGATCCCGCAGTGATCGCCGGTCTCGACTATTGGCGTGGGCTCCCCATCAAGCAGCAGCCGGAGTGGTCCGACGCGGATGCCGTCGCGGCCGCATCCGCCGAGATCGCCACGCTCCCGCCGCTCGTGTTCGCGGGTGAGATCGACATCCTGCGCGACCGCCTCGCGCGTGCCGCGCGCGGCGAGTCGTTCCTGCTGCAGGGCGGGGACTGCGCCGAGACCTTCGCGGGTGCCACGGCCGACCAGATCCGCAACCGGGTCAAGACGATCCTGCAGATGGCCGTCGTGCTGACATACGGCGCCTCGATGCCGGTCGTCAAGATGGGGCGGATGGCGGGGCAGTTCGCGAAGCCCCGCTCGAGCGACTTCGAGACGCGCGGCGACGTCACGCTGCCCGCCTACCGCGGCGACATCGTGAACGGCTACGACTTCACACCGGAGTCGCGCCAGGCCGACCCCGCCCGCCTCGTGCAGGGCTACCACACGGCCGCCTCGACGCTGAACCTCATCCGCGCCTTCACGCAGGGCGGCTTCGCCGACCTGCGCCAGGTGCACTCGTGGAACAAGGGCTTCGCGGCGAACCCCGCCAACCAGCGCTACGAGGGCCTCGCCAAGGAGATCGACCGCGCCATCCGCTTCATGGAGGCCGCGGGCGCCGACTTCGACGAGCTCAAGCGCGTGGAGTTCTACACCTCGCATGAGGGCCTGCTCATGGACTACGAGCGGCCCATGACGCGCATCGACTCGCGCAACGGCACGCCCGTGAACACCTCGGCCCACTTCCTGTGGATCGGGGAGCGCACGCGCGACCTCGACGGGGCGCACATCGACTACTTCTCCCGCATCCGCAACCCCATCGGCATCAAGCTGGGGCCGTCGACCGAGGTGTCGACGATGGAGAAGCTCATCGACAAGCTCGACCCCGAGCGCGAGCCCGGCCGCCTGACCTTCATCACCCGGATGGGGGCAGGCAAGATCCGCGACGCGCTGCCGCCGCTGCTCGAGGGCATCAAGGCGATGGACGCGACGCCGCTGTGGGTCACCGACCCCATGCACGGCAACGGCATCACGACGCCCACCGGCTACAAGACGCGTCGCTTCGACGACGTCGTGGATGAGGTGCGCGGCTTCTTCGAGGCGCACCGCGCCGCGGGAACGCACCCGGGGGGCCTGCACGTCGAGCTCACCGGCGACGACGTCACCGAGTGCCTGGGCGGCTCCGAGCACATCGACGAGGCCACCCTCGCGACGCGCTACGAGTCGCTGTGCGACCCTCGCCTCAACCACATGCAGTCGCTGGAGCTCGCGTTTCTCGTGGCCGAGGAACTCGGCCAGCGGTAGGAGAGGGCGCGCCCCTCGGGGGTCAGCCCTCGAATCTGATGCGGAGGGTCGTGCCCTTCGGCTGCGAGGTCCCGGGCGCCGGGTCGACGCTGCGCACCGTGAAGAAACTCGGTGCGGCGTCGACGAAGCCGTTGTAGTCGAGGCGGAAGCCCGCGTCCTCGAGCTTCTGCTTCGCGACCGCCCAGGTGTCGCCGATCACCTGCGGCACCTCGACGGGCTCGGGCCCTCGTGACACGTTGAGCAGCACGGTGTCGTCGGGCCGGATCTCGGCGTCGCCGTCGATGCCGATCACGCCGCCCTCGGGGATCTCGTCGTTGTAGCGCTCCTGCGGGGCCGACTGCACGTGCACGCCGACGGCCTCGAGCGCGGCGACCGCCTCGTCGAAGCTCTTGCCGCGCAGGGGGGGGAGCTGGCCGGCCGACACCGTGAGGGTGACGGTCTGCCCGCGGTAGAGCCCGTCGGCTGCGCCGTCGGAGATGTCGACGTCGCCGACGGTCGCGGCCAGCACGATGTCCTCGTCCTCGTCGCTGAAGATGCGGTCGATGTCGGGGTCGCGTTCGAGTCCTGCCGCCTCGATGTCGGCGTCGACGTCCGCGAGCGGCCGCCCGGCGAGGGCGCCGATGCTGGTCGGCGCCGGGCCGTCCGACACCATGAGCGTGACGGGCGAGCCGATGCGGACGCTGGCTCCCGGGGCGGGATCCGAGTCCATGATGAGTCCGGCGGGCACCTCGACGGAGTAGCCGTGCTCGAGCTCCTCTCCGACCTCGAAGCCGAGGTCCTCGAGCGCGGCGCGGGCGGTCTCGGGCTTTGCGTTGACGATCGACGCGGGGATGGTGGCGTGCGCCCCGGGGCCCGCCCCGAACCACCAGCCGGCCCCGCCGCCCGCCAGGGCGAGCAGCGGCACGAGCACGGCGGCGACCCAGCCGCGGCGGCGGCGCGCATCCGACTGGTGCCGCAGCTTCGCGGCGCTCGGGCTCACGGGGGCCGTCTCCTGCGCGGCGACGAGCGGGCGGGAGCCGAGCACCTGCGTCTCGGCGGTGTTCTGCCGTGCGGAGGGCAGCACCATGGTCTTCTGCAGTGCCGTGGCCGCGGTCGGCAGCGCCGTGTGCAGCAGCGATTCGGTGTCGCGCAGCTGCTCGAGCATGACGCGCGCGTCGCGCGGGCGCTCCTCGGGGTCGCGCGCGGTCGCCCAGAGCACGAGCTCGTCGAGCTCGGCGGGCACCCGCGGGTTGGCGTTCGAGGGAGGCGGCACGGAGTCGTTCGCGTGCTGGTAGGCGATCTGCATGGGCTGCTCGCCCTTGTACGGCTGCTCGCCGGTGAGCATCTCGTACATCATGATGCCGACGGCGTAGATGTCGCTGCGGGCGTCGGCGATGCCGCGTGTGACGAGCTCGGGGGAGAGGTAGGCGATCGTGCCGAGCAGTGCGGCCCCCGTCGCGGTGTTGGCGGATGCGGCGCGCGCGAGCCCGAAGTCGCCGATCTTGATGCGGCCGTCGTCGGCGAGCAGCACGTTCTCGGGCTTGAGGTCGCGGTGCACGATCCCGGCGCGGTGGGCGGCGGCGAGGCCGGAGAGCACGGCCTCGGCGATGTCGATGGCCTGCTCGCCCGTGAGCGCGCCGTGCTCCTGGATGAGGTCGCGCAGGGTGATCCCCGGCAGGTACTCCATGACGAGGTAGGCCGAGTCCTCGTCCTGCCCCTGGTCGAAGACGTTGACGACGTTCGGGTGCGCGAGTCGCGCGGCCGAGCGCGCCTCCTGGATGAAGCGCTGCTTGAACTGGTGATCGTCGGCCAGGTGCCCGTGCATGACCTTGACGGCGACCCGGCGCTCGAGGCGCAGGTCGGTGGCCAGGTAGACCGTCGCCATCCCCCCGCGGGCGATGCGGGAGAGCACCTGATACCGCCCGTCGATGAGGCGGCCGATCAGCGGATCGGTGGTGCTGGTGGTCACGCTCCGAGTGTAGGAGGCGGCACCGTGCGGATCCTGATGCCACACGGTGGGGGACGGAACCGTCTCGAGCGGTTCGGTCAGCCCAGTTGCGCCAGCCATGCGGTCGCGCTCGTCTCCCACTTGGCGTACGCGTTCGGGTATGCCGAGATCTGCACCGCCTGGGCGGCCTGGGTCAGCGTCATCGACTGCCAGCCCGAGATGTCGAGCAGGCCGCGCGTCTTGCCCTTGTTGGGGTTCGACGGTCCGCCGTAGAACAGCTTGGCCGCGTGCGAGGCGTTGAGGATCTGCTCGGGGGTTCCCCATCCGGTGCTCGGGCGCTGCTGGAACAGGCCGAGCGAGTCGCGGTCGCCGTAGTCGATGTTGCGCAGGCTCGACTCCTGCATCGCCGCCGCGAGGGCGATCACGATGCCGCGGTCGGGCACGCCGAGGTCGCGGCCGACCTGGATGATGATCTTGGCGTTCGCGGCCATCTCGGCGGTCAGCGGCGTGACCTTGGAGCCCTCCTGGGGCACCTCGACGCCGGGGATGATGAGGGTGCGTCCCGTGTAGATGATGCTCGACCGGGTGAGGCCGTTCGCGTCGAGGATCGACTGGACGCTGACCTTGAACTTCGCGGCGATTCCGGTCACCGTGTCGCCCGACTGGATGACGTAGCGCGAGTTCTGCACGGGTGCGGGCGTGGAGACGACCGGGGTCGTGGGCTCGGGTTCGGGCTTCGGCTCGGGCTTGGGGTCCGCGGGCTTCGGGTCGGCCGGCTTCGGGTCGGCCGGCTTCGGCTCGGGCTTGGGGTCGGCGGGCTTGGGGTCCGCGGGCTTGGGGTCGGCCGGCTTCGGGGTGCTGGGCTTCGTCGGCGTCACCTCGGACACCTTCTCGCCCGCGAGCACCGTCCCGGGGATCGCGATCGTCTGCCCGGGGTAGATGATGCTCGACCAGCCGAGCCCGTTCGCGGTGAGCACCGACTGGGTCGACACGCCGAAGCGCGCGGCGATGCCGCTGATGGTGTCGCCCTTGACGATCGTGTAGCGGCCGCTGGTCTTCGCGGGCTTCGGCTTGGCGGGTGCCGGGACGACGGCACCGCTCGTGAGCTTGAGCACCTGACCCGGGAAGATGAGCGACTTCCAGCCCAGGCCGTTGAGGGCCAGCACGCTCGCGGTCGCGAGGCCGTAGCGGCCCGCGATCCCCGAGACGGTGTCGCCCGACTTGACCGTGTAGGTCGACGGGGTGGATGCGGATGCCGCGGTCACCGAGGCGACGGCGGCCCGCATGGTGCTGCCGAGCGTCGTCTTCGGCTTGGCGGGCTTGCGCTCGACCGACGGGGCCGCGTCGGCGGGCGAGACGACGCCGGACACGGTGAGCGCGCCCGTGAGCACGAGCGGCATGGTCGCCATCATGCTCTTGGCGAGCATCGACGAGGCCGCGGGCTGCGTGCGAGCCGGGGTCGGGGTCGGGGCGAGGCCCGCGAACACCGCCCGTGCGCGGTCGTCGTTCTCGTGTGTCTGCGGCATCGCCGTCCTGCCTTCCCCCCGGCCCGGGGCACTTCTCGGTTTGCAGATAACGTGTCACAGATGTTTAACAGTGTCAATTACTGTTGCTGATGTTGTTTGAGTTCATCTGTTCGTAACATTTCGCTGCCCGGCGGGCCCGTCGCGGATCATGCACGCTTATGTGGTGACCGATTCCGCCGCCGAGTGGCTGACCATCCCCGACCTCGTCGACACCCTGGGGCTCACGCCCGGCAAGGTGCACCGCCTCATCGAGGACCGCCACCTGCTCGCGACCCGCGTCGAGGGCGTGCTGCGGGTGCCCGCCTCGTTCCTGCGCGACGGGGAGCCGCTTCACGAGCTGCGCGGCACGATCGTGCTGCTGTCGGATGCCGGCTTCGCCGACGACGAGGCCATGTCGTGGCTGCTCACCCCCGAGGACAGCCTCGGCACGGCGCCCATCGAGGCCCTGCGCGCCGGGCGGAAGGCCGAGGTGCGCCGGGTGGCGCAGGCGCTCGCGTTCTAGCGGCTCGTGAGGATCGCGAGCTGCTGGGTCGCCCGCGTCATCGCGACGTAGCGGTCGACGGCTCCCTCCACACCGCCACCCCAGGCATCCGGGTCGACCAGGATCACGAGGTCGAACTCGAGCCCCTTCGCGAGCTCGGGCGTGAGGGAGCGCACGCGCGGCATCCCGGCGAACCCGGCGTCGCCGATGACGCACGCGACGCCCTCGGGATGCGTGGCGAGCCACGCCTCGAGGATGCCGTCGCGTTCGCCGATGTGGCCGTGCACGACGGGGAGCCCGCTGCTGCGGATCGCGACGGGGACGTTCGCATCCGGGATCGCCGCACGGATGACAGGCTCGGCCTGGGCCATGACCTCCTCGGGGGTGCGGTAGTTGACCGTGAGGGTGGAGACCCGTACCTCGTCGAGGCCCACCCGGGCGAGGCGGCGCCGCCAGCTCTCGGGGAAGCCGTGCCGTGCCTGGGCGCGGTCGCCCACGATCGTGATGCTGTGCGAGGGCACCCGTGAGAGCAGCATCGTCCACTCCGTGTCGCTCAGCTCCTGGGCTTCGTCCACGACGAGGTGCGCGTAGGGGCCGGCGAGCTCGTCGGGGGTCAGCGCGGGCAGCGCGTCCTCGTCGACGAGGCGGTCGGCGAAGTCGCGTTGGCTGAGCGCCTGCACCTCGCCCTCGCGGTCGTCGTCCCCGGCGAGCAGTTCGTCGACGACGCGCTGCCGCACCTCCTGCTCGGAGGCGAGCGCCGCGGCGCGACGCCGCGCGACGCGGGCGATCTCGGGGTCGCCGATGCGCTGCCGCGCGGCGTCCAGGTAGGGCAGGTCGTGCGTGGTCCAGGCGCGACCGTCCGTGCGGGTGAGCACGCGGACCTGCTCGTCGTCGAGCCACGGCGCGCAGCGTCGCAGATAGGCGGGGACGGTCCACAGGTCGGCGACGACGCCGACGGGGTCGAGGAGCGGCCAGGCACGGGAGAACGCCCGGGTCAGCTCGGGATGCTGCGCGAGCGCCCGTCGCAGAGGCCGGGCCGGCACCTCGGCGTCGAACTGGTCGGCGAGGATCTCGAGCACCGACTCCCACACCTGCCCGCGCGCCTCGTTGTGCGTCGTGCCCGGTTCCGCGGCGTCGAACGCCTCGGACCATTCGGCCGCACCCAGCCACGCGGGCCCCCACGGGGTCTGCACCGTGAGCTCGGCGCGCGGCGGCTGCTCGTAGTCGCGCACGGCGTTCTCGACCGCGTCGAGGAGGCGGGCATCGGCCTTCGCCCGGGCGACCGCGGCATCCGGTTCGACCGTGGCGGTCGCCCCCTCGGGCACGAGGTCGCGGATCGTGCAGGTCTGCACGCCGTCCTCGCCGAGGCTCGGCAGCACGTCGGCGACGTAGGAGAGGTAGGGCTCGTGCGGGCCGACGAACAGCACCCCGCCGCGCCGGTGTCCGAGCCGGGGGTCGGCGTAGAGCAGGTAGGCGGTGCGGTGCAGCGCCACCACGGTCTTGCCGGTGCCCGGCCCGCCGTCGACGACGAGCGGACCGCGGGAGGACGCTCGGATGACGGCGTCCTGGTCGGCCTGGATGGTCGCGAGCACGTCGCGCATCCGGGGCGAGCGGCTCGCGCCGAGGCTCGCGATGAACGCCGACTGCTCGTCGAGGGCCGCACCGTTCTCGAGCCCCTCTGCGGTGAACACCTCGTCCCAGTAGTCGGTCACGCGTCCGCGGGTCCAGCGGTAGCGGCGGCGGCTCACGAGCCCCATGGGATCGCCGTGGGTCGCCGCGAAGAACGGCTCGGCGGCGGGGGCGCGCCAGTCGATCAGCAGCCGCGTGCCGTCGTGGTCGGCGAGGCTCAGCCGGCCGATGTAGACCGGTTCATCGTCGCCGTCGGCGACCATGCGCCCGAGGCACACGTCGAGGCCGAAGCGGCGCAGCATCCGGATGCGGGTGCTCAGCTCGTGGGCCTCCAGGTCGCGTTCGAGGACCTCCTGGTTGTTCTCGCCGACGCGCAACCGCACCCCGTCGAGCCGCGCCTCCAGCTCGCCGAGCTGGCGCGTGACGGCGGCCGAGATCGCCGCGAAGCGCCGCTCGTCCGCGGCGATGAGGGCGGGGTCGGCCTTGGCGGCGAGGCGGTCCGGCAGGGCGAACGCGGATGTCATGGGCTGCGCGCCGCTCAGCTGTCGCGCCGGGTGACCCGGTCGGCGAGCTCGACGAGCTCGGCGCGGGCGGCGGCGGCGAGCGGGGCGCCGTCGAGGGCCTCGCGCGCGAGCCGCACGTTGTGCGCGATGATCCGCTCCACCTGCTCGGCCGCGCCGCTGTCGCGCATGGTGTTCTGCAGCATCCGCACCTGGGCCTCGTCGAGGGCGGGGTCGCCCAGCAGCTCGTCGAGCACCCGCACCGCCGTGGGCGGCATCTTCTGTCGGGCGAGCCCGATGAGCACCGTGCGCTTGCCCTCGCGGAGGTCGTCGCCCGAGGGCTTGCCGGTCACCGCGGGGTCGCCGAAGACGCCGAGCATGTCGTCGCGCAGCTGGAAGGCGACGCCGAGCGGCAGGCCGAACTCGCGGAGTGCGGCGAGCTGGGCGAGCGATCCGCCCGCGAGCGCCCCGCCGATCGCGAGCGGCGCCTCGACGCTGTACTTGGCGGACTTGTAGACGATCACCCGGTGGGCGCGGGGGAGCGCCTCGGCGTCGGGCCGGGAGCGCCAGGAGTCCTCCTCGAGCAGGTCGAGGTACTGGCCGACGGTCACCTCGGTGCGCATGCGCGCGTACTCGGCCCGGGCGGCGTGCGCCGCGTCGCGGTCGGCGATGCGGGCGAGCCCGTCCTCGAAGAGCTCGTCCGCCCAGCCGAGCAGCAGGTCGCCGAGGAGGATCGCGGCGGAGGTGCCGAATCCTGCCGCGTCGCCATCCCATCCGCTCTCGCGGTGCAGGCTCTCGAAGCCGCGATGCGCCGAGGGGCGGCCGCGACGCAGGTCGGAGCTGTCGATGATGTCGTCGTGCACGAGGGCGGCGGCGTGGAAGATCTCGAGTGCCGCGGCGACGGAGACGATCGCGGGCAGTTCGCGGTCGGCACGAGGGTCGTCGAGCTCGGCGAGGGGGGAGTCGGGGTCGGCGATGGCCGCGACGGCACGCCATCCCCAGTAGGCGAAGAGCGCGCGGAAGCGCTTGCCCCCCGCGAGCAGGGCCCGCGCCTCGCCGACGAGCGGCTCGAGGTCGGGGGCGATCTCGGCGAGCGCGGTGGCGTGGGCGTCGAGTGCGTCGTCGATTCGAGCCGTCACCCGGTCGACTAACCGCGTACTCCCAGCCACACGCCTAGCCTAGCCAGGCTGCACACGCCTACAATCAAGTCACACCGGCGGCACCCGCAGCGCCGGATGCATGAAGGAGCACGACATGCCGCTTTCGGAGCAGGAGCAGCGCCTCCTCGACGAGATGGAGCGCAACCTCTACCACGGTGACGCCGACGATGTCGCGACGGTCGGTGTGCGACGGGGGCGGCCGACCGCATCCGCGCTCGTGCTCGCCGTCGCGGGTGTGCTGGTGGGGCTGGGGCTGCTCGTCACGGGTGTCGTGATCCGGCAGCCGCTCGTGGGCGTCCTCGGCTTCGCGGCGATGTTCGCGGGCGTGGTCCTCGTGGTGGCTCCGCCGCTGCGGTTCACGGTGCCGTCACGTCCCGCCGCGCGTCGCTGACGGACTGACGTGTGAGGCCGGCCTTCGGGCCGGCCTTTTTGTGCCCGGATTCGGTCCGTTTTCGGCATTTTTCCTCCACATCCCTCCACCCGCTGAACCCCAGGTATTTACTGGGCTCTTCGTCGCGCCCGTTGCAGATTTCTGCCGTTTTTGCTTGTTTGGTGGTGGAGTGTGGAGTAAAGTGGAGCAATACCTGGATCCGGCCGGAGCGAAGGGGGAGACATGCTGCTCGGCACGTTCGCCCCGAAGCTCGACGAGAAGGGGCGCATCATCCTTCCGGCGAAGTTCATGGACGACTTCGCGGGCGGCGTCGTGATGACGCGCGGCCAGGAGCGCTGCATCTACGTGTTCAGCCAGCGCGAGTTCGACGACCTCTACGCACGCGCCGGCCAGGCGCCGCTGTCCGGCAAGAAGGCGCGCGACTACCAGCGCATGCTGCTCAGCGGTGCCGCCCAGGAGATCCCCGACAAGCAGCACCGCATCACGATCCCCGCGCTGCTGCGCGACTACGCGAGCCTCGACCGCGAGCTCACCGTGATCGGCGCGGGCAACCGCGTCGAGATCTGGGACACCGCGGCGTGGGACGCCTACTACGCCGAGACCGAATCCGACTTCGCCGACACCGACGAGGAGGTGATCGCGGGACTGTTCTGACGGGCGGATGCGACCCTCAGCCGCGCTTCCTGACGCACCTTCCCCGGTGTCAGGCGGCGGCGGATGGGGATCGGATCCACCCGATCGGACGCACTGCACAGCCATGAACGAGCGACACGTCCCCGTCCTCCTCGAGCGCTGCATCGAGCTGCTCGCCCCCGCGCTCGCCGCTCCCGGCGCCGTCGTCGTCGACGCGACTCTCGGTCTCGGCGGCCACTCGGAGGCTCTGCTCGAGCGCTTCGACCGCATCCAGCTCGTCGGCCTCGACCGCGACCGTCACGCCCTCGCCCTCGCGGGGGAGCGGCTCGCCCGGTTCGCCGACCGCACCCACCTCGTGCACACCGTCTACGACCGGCTGCCCGAGGTGCTCGCCGAGCTCGGCATCGCGCGCGTCGCCGGCATCCTCTTCGACCTCGGCGTCTCGTCGATGCAGCTCGACGAGGCGGCGCGCGGGTTCTCCTACTCGCAGGACGCCCCGCTCGACATGCGGATGGACGACACCTCCGAGCTCACGGCGGCCCGCGTGCTGGCCGAGTACGACGAGGCCGCCCTGCGCCGGATCTTCTGGGAGTACGGCGACGAGAAGCTCGCGCCGCGCTACGCCCGCGGCATCGTCGAGGCCCGTGCCGCCGCCGCGATCGAGACCTCGGCGCAGCTCGTCGCCCTCATCGACGCCGCCACGCCGGCCGCGGCCCGTCGTGCCGGTCACCAGTCCAAGCGCGTCTTCCAGGCGCTGCGCATCGAGGTCAACCAGGAGCTCTCGGTGCTCGAGCGGGCGATCCCCGCGGGCGTCGACGCGCTCGAACTCGGCGGGCGCATTGTCGTGATGTCGTACCAGTCGCTCGAGGACCGGCTGGTGAAGCGCGAGTTCCAGGCACGGTCCACCTCGACCGCCCCCCGTGGACTGCCGGTCGAGCTTCCCGAGCACCGCCCCGAACTGAAGATCCTCACCCGTGGAGCCGAGCTCGCGGACGACGAGGAACGCGCCCGCAACCCGCGGGCGACCCCCGTGCGGCTGCGTGCCGCCGAGCGGATCCGGGAGGCCGCATGAGTACCACCGCCGCCATCCGGCTCCCCGTCTCGACGCCGGAGGAGCAGACCCCCCGGCGTCACCTCGAGATCGTCCCGAGCCGCGCGCAGAAGCGCGCACGCCCCCGCATCTACGCGGCGCTCGTCGCCGTCGGCGGCATCGTCGTGATCCTGCTGGCGCAGCTCATGATGAGCATCGTGCTGGCCGAGGGCGCCTACCGCATCGCCGACCTCCAGACCGACAAGCGCGACCTGACCCGCGAGAGCAACGCGGCGCAGGAGTCGCTCGATCAGCTCGGCTCGACCCAGAGCCTCATGGCGAACGCCGCGCTGCTGGGCATGGTCTCGAGCGGCAACCCGGCCTTTCTCGACGTGGCGACGGGCACGGCGCTCGGCACGGCATCCGCCCCCGCGCGCAGCCACGTCGGCTCCGGCGGCAACCTCGTCGGCAACACGCTCGTGGCCGACGGTGCGACGCTGCTCGACCCCGTCGCCGTCTCCGCCGTGCAGTCGGGAGCCGTGCAGTCGGGGGCCGTGCAGCCCGGGGCCGCAGGCTCGGACGACGCGAGCACGACGGCACCGCTGCTCACCCCCGTCGCGGGGCAGGAGGGTGTCGCTCCCGGAGACCGGCCGAGCGGCACGCTACCGTCTCCCACGACGCGGTGACGGGGGAGGGCACGTGATCGAGGCGCGCAGGTCCCGTCGGCGGCTGAGTGTCGCCGTGCTCGCCGTGCTCGCGGTCGTGCTCGCCTTCTCGGTGCGTCTGGTCGACATCCAGCTCGTGCACGCCGAGACCTACAGCTCGGCCGTGCGCTCCAACTTCTCGACCTCGACGCTCTGGGGCACGCGCGGCAGCATCGTCGACGCGAACGGCACCGTGCTCGCCACGAGCGTCGACCGGTTCAACATCACGGCGGCTCCCGTCAACGTCAAGATGGAGGGCTTCACGCGCCGTGTCGAGGTCGACGGCGTGCGTCAGAACGTGCGGGTGAGCGTCATGGATGCGCTCCAGGAGATCTCGGATGCCGTGGGCGGCGCCGACGTGCAGGCGATGTACGCGGCGCTCACCGAGGACCCGAGCTCGCAGTTCGCCTACCTCGTGCGCGGCGTCAAGCTCGACGCGTTCCAGCGCGTGCTGGAGCTGCACATCCCGTGGGTCTACAGCCAGGTGCAGCCCGCACGCAGCTACCCCAACGGGGCGATCGCCGGCAACCTCGTGGGGCTCATGGGCACCGACGGCCCGCTCTCGGGCACCGAGTACCGCTGGAACGACTGCCTCGCCTCCTCGAACGGCACCGTCGGGTACGCCATGAGCGAGGACGGCGTGCGGATGCCGGGCTCGGAGGTCGTCGAGCAGCCGGCGGTCGACGGCGGCACCGTGCACCTCACGATCGACGCGGACCTGCAGTGGTTCGCCCAGCAGGCCCTCGCCGAGCAGGGGGCCGCGATCGGCGCCGAATGGGCGACCGCGTTCGTCGTGGACGTCACGACCGGCAAGATCCGGGTGGCGGCGGACTGGCCCACCGTCGACCCGAACGACCTCGACTCGGCGCCGCCGGAGGATGCGGGTGCCCGCAGCTTCACTGCCCCGTACGAGCCGGGCTCGGTCATCAAGGCGGCCACGGTCGCCTCGCTCATCGACGCGGGCGTGATCGACGCGCGCACGCGGTTCACCGTGCACTCCGGCTACACCATCCCGGGCACGAAGTACACGATCACCGACTCGTTCTGGCACGGCGACGTCAGATACACGACGGCGGGCATCCTCGTGAACTCGTCCAACATCGGCATCGCGCAGATGACCGAGCTGCTGTCGCTCCCGAAGCGCACCGCCTACCTCAACGCGTTCGGCTTCGGCAGCGAGACCTCGGGAGCCGACTTCCTCGCCGAGGACTCGGGCTTCGTGCGCGATCCCGCCCAGAGCGACGCGGTGACCTCGGTGACCCAGCAGTTCGGTCAGGGCATGACGGCCACGAGCGCGCAGGTCGCGAGCCTCTACCAGACGATCGCCAACCACGGCGTCCGCATCCCGCTGACCCTCGTGGAGGGCTGCGAGCGGCCCGACGGCAGCTACACCGACGTCGCCGACCCGCAGGGCACGCGCGTCGTGTCGGCGCACGCCGCCGATGCGACGATGCTCATGCTCGAGGGGATGACCACGCAGCATCCGTACGCGAGCCAGCTGGCGATCCCCGGCTACCGGATCGCGGCCAAGTCGGGAACCGCCCAGGTCGCCTCGGGCAACGGCTACGGCTCGGATCGCATCGTCTCGATGGCGGGCGCGTTCCCCGTCGACAACCCCCGGTACGCCGTCGTCGTGACCTTCGCAAAGCCGGTTACGATGAAGTCGTCCTCTGCGGCGATCCCGACCTTCAACGCGATCATGAAGCAGGTCATCAAGACCTACCGTGTGACCCCGTCGACGGTCCCCGCCCCCGAGAACCCCCTGACCTGGTGACGTCGCCCGGCGGGGGAGCATCCGCGGACGAATCACGACACAGGAGGTCGCGCAGCGTGAGCTCACGGATCCCGCCGATCCTCCGCCCCGAGCATCCGACACCCCGCCCGCTCGCGACCCTCGTTCAGGAGTTCGGTCTCGTGCACCGCGGCGACGTCGACGGCATCGAGGTGACCGGCATCACGCTGTCGACGAACGACCTGCACCCCGGCGACCTGTTCGTCGGCATGCCGGGTGCCAAGCGGCACGGCGCCGAGTTCGCCGCGACGGCAGCGGAGGGCGGCGCGGTCGCCGTCGTCACGGATGAGGCGGGCGCCGAGCTCGCCGCCGACAGCGGCCTGCCGATCGTGCTCGTGCCCTCGCCGCGCGAGGCGCTCGGACAGCTCGCCGCGTGGATCTACCGCACCCAGGACGATCCGCCGCTGCTCTTCGGCACGACGGGCACCAACGGCAAGACCTCCACGAGCTACCTGCTCGAGGCCGTGCTGCGTCAGCTGGGGCTCGTGACCGGGCTCTCGACGACGGCGGAGCGGCACATCGGCGAGCTCTCGGTGGTGAGCCTCCTGACGACCCCCGAGGCGAGCGAGATGCACGCCCTGCTCGCCCGGATGCGGGAGGCCGGGGTGCGCGCGGTCGCCGTCGAGGTCAGCGCGCAGGCCCTCTCGCGGCATCGGGTCGACGGGCTCGTCTTCGACGTCGCGGGCTTCACCAATCTGAGCCACGACCACCTCGACGACTACGCCGACATGGAGGAGTACTTCCGCGCCAAGCTGCCGCTCTTCGAGCCCGAGCACGCGCGGCGCGGCGTCGTCTGCCTCGACACGCCCTACGGGCGTCGCGTCGTGGAGTCCTCGCGCATCCCCGTCACGACGGTCGCGACGATGGGGCACGCGAGCCCCGAGGATCTCGCCTCGGCCGAGTGGCTCGTCGAGATCCTCGAGGAGTCGGCCGCCTTCACCGAGTTCCGGCTGACGGGTCCCGGCGGACGCTCGCTCGTCACGCGCGAGCCGCTCATCGGCTGGCACATGGCGGCCAACGCCGCCCTCGCGATCGTCATGCTCGTCGAGGCCGGGTTCGAGCTCGAGGCGATCGGCGCGGCGCTCGAGGCCGACGGCGGCATCCGCGCCTACCTCCCCGGGCGCACCGAGCGCGTCTCGGGCGATCGGGGGCCGAGCGTCTACGTCGACTTCGGCCACAGCCCTGACGCCTTCGAGAACACCCTCGCGGCGGTGCGCAAGTTCACGAGCGGCCGCACGATCATGGTGTTCGGCGCCGACGGAGACCGCGATGCGACCAAGCGCCACGACATGGCGCGCGTCGCCGCGGAGGGGTGCGACATCCTCGTCATCACCGACCACCATCCGCGCTTCGAGGATCCGGTCTCGATCCGCCGGACCCTGCTCGAGGGTGCGGCGCTGGCCGAGCACCAGCCCGAGATCCACGAGGTCAGCCCGCCGGAGCAGGCGATCCGGGTGGCCGTCGGCCTCGCCCGCGAGGGCGACTCGATCCTCTGGGCGGGACCAGGGCACCAGGACTACCGCGACATCCGCGGGGTCCGCACCCCCTACTCCGCCCGCGACGAGGCGCGGGCCGCGCTGCGCGAGGCGGGCTGGGCATGATCCCGCTTCACCTCGCCGAACTCGCGGAGACGCTCGGCGGTCGGCTCGTGCTGCCCGCGGGCGCGACGGCGGATGCGGTGGTCGCGGGCTCGGTCGAGACCGACTCCCGGCGCGTCTCGCCCGGTTCGATCTTCTTCGCGTTGCCGGGGGAGCACACGGACGGCGCCCTCTTCGCCGCGGACGCCGTGGCCGCCGGCGCCTCGCTCGTCGTGTGCCAGGAGGAGCTCGCGCTCGATGCGCCGCAGCTCATCGTGGCCGACGGCTACGAGGCCCTCGCCGCACTCGCCCGTGAGGTGGTCGCGCGCGTGCGCGACGGCGGGGCGCTCCGCGTGATCGGGGTCACCGGGTCGAACGGCAAGACGACCACCAAGAACCTGCTGCGGGCCGTGCTCGCCGAGCACGGGCCGACGGTCGCGCCGGAGGGCTCGTTCAACAACCACGTCGGCGCCCCCATGACGATGCTGCGCATCGACCACGACACGCGCTACCTCGTCGTCGAGATGGGGGCGGGGGGACCGGGCCAGATCGCCCGGCTCGTCGCGATCGCGCGCCCCGACATCGCGGTGGTGCTCAAGGTCGGCCTCGCCCACGCGGGGGAGTTCGGCGGCATCGAGGTGACGGAGGCCGCGAAGTCCGAGATGGTGACCGAGCTGCTCGCGACCGACGTGGCGATCCTCAACCTCGACGACGAGCGTGTCGCGCGGATGTCGGAGCGCACCGCCGCGCGGGTGGTCGGCTTCGGCCTCACGAGCGCCGCCGCCGTGCGCGCCGAGGACGTCGCCACGACCATCCGCGGCACCTCGTTCCGTCTCGTGACCGACGGCGTGCGGCGCGAGGTGCAGCTGCGGATCCTCGGCGAGCACCACGTCATGAACGCCCTCGCGACGCTCGCCGTCGTGCGCGAACTGGGCCTCGACCTCGACCGTGCGGTCGCATCCCTCGGCGAGGTTCCGCGTGCGGAGCGCTGGCGGATGGAGCTGCTCGCGGGGCCCGACGACATCGTGGTGATCAACGACGCCTACAACGCGAGCCCCGACTCGACGGCCGCCGCCCTCAAGACGCTCGCCCAGCTGGGGCGCGACGAGCACCGCCGCACGGTGGCCGTCCTCGGCGAGATGGCCGAGCTGGGGCCCTACGCGCAGGAGGAGCACGACCGGATCGGGCGCCTCGCGGTGCGGCTCGACATCCGGCAGCTCGTGGTGGTGGGCGAGGCCGCGCGCCACATCCACGCCGCGGCGGGCCTGGAGGGATCGTGGGACGGAGAGTCGGTGTTCGTGCCCGAGCTCGACGCCGCCTACGATGTGCTGAGTGAACACGTGCAGCCGGGGGACATCGTGTTGGTGAAATCCTCGAACTCGGCCGGGCTCCGGCTGCTGGGCGATCGACTCGCGGGGGTGGGCGCATGATCACCCTGCTCATCGCAGGCGGGTTCTCGCTCGCCTTCACGCTGCTCACGACGCCGCTCTGGATCCGGCTGTTCAAGAAGCTCGGCTGGGGGCAGTTCATCCGCGACGACGGACCCGAGTCGCACCACGCCAAGCGCGGCACGCCCACCATGGGCGGCATCGTCTTCATCACGGGCGCGGTGCTGGGCTATCTCGTCTCGCACCTCATCATGGACGTGCCGTGGACGGGCGTCGCGATCCTCGTGCTCGGCATGATGCTCGGGCTCGGCCTCGTGGGCTTCGTCGACGACTTCCTGAAGACCCGCAAGCAGCGCAGCCTGGGCCTCGGCGGATGGTCGAAGATCGCCGGGCAGGCGATCGTCGCGACGATCTTCGGGGTGCTCGCGCTCGGATTCCCCGACGAGAGCGGGCTCACCCCCGCGTCGACCTACATCTCCGCGATCCGCGATCTGCCGTGGCTCGACCTGTTCACCTTCGGGCCGGTCATCGGGGTGATCCTCTTCCTGCTGTGGACCAACCTGATCGCGATCTCGGCCTCGAACGGGGTCAACGTCGCGGACGGTCTCGACGGCCTCGCCGCGGGCGCCTCGATCTTCGCGGTGTCGGCCTACATCTTCATCGGCTTCTGGCAGTTCAACCAGTCCTGCTTCAACCCGAACATCGACCAGGACGTGCTCTACAAGTGCTACGAGGTGCGCGACCCGATCGACCTCGCCGTCGTGGCCGCCGCGATCGCGGGGGGCCTCGTCGGCTTCCTCTGGTGGAACACCTCGCCCGCCCAGCTCTTCATGGGTGACACGGGCTCGCTCGGTCTCGGCGGCGCCCTCGCGGCCCTCGCGATCCTGAGCCGCACGGAGCTGCTGCTCGTGCTGATCGGCGGACTGTTCATCATCACGACCGGATCGGTGATCCTGCAGCGCGCCTACTTCAAGGTCACCAAGTGGCGGTTCGGGCAGGGCAGGCGCATCTTCCTGATGAGCCCGCTGCACCACCACTTCGAGCTCAAGGGCTGGGCCGAGATCACCGTCGTCGTGCGGTTCTGGCTCATCGCGGCGCTCTTCGTGGCCGCCGGGGTGGGTGTCTTCTACCTCGAATGGCAGCTCCGCTGAGCGCGCCGCTCGAGCAGCTCACCAGTTGGCGTGCCGACTGGTCCGGTCTGCGTGTCGCCGTGCTCGGGCTCGGCATGACGGGTTTCTCCGCCGCCGACACGCTCGTCGAGCTGGGTGCCGAGGTGCTCGTGGTCGCCGCGCGCGCATCCGACGATCGCCGCGAGCTGCTCGGGGTGATCGGGGCGCGCTTCCTCGCCCACCCCGACGACGCGGGCGTGCCCGAGGAGCTCGTCGTCTTCGGGCCGGATGTCGTCCTCGCCTCGCCCGGGTACCACCCCGACCACGCGCTGCTGCGCTGGGCCGAGGAGGCCGGCATCCCGGTCTGGGGCGACATCGAGCTCGCCTGGCGCCTGCGCGACAAGGTGCTGCGCGCCGACGGCACGCCCGCCGAGTGGCTGCTCGTGACCGGCACCAACGGCAAGACCACGACGACCCAGCTGACGGCGCACATGCTCGTCGCGGCGGGCCTGCGTGCGGCCCCGGCCGGCAACATCGGCATCCCCGTGCTCGACGCGATCCGCGACCCGGGCGGCTTCGACGTGCTGGTCGTCGAGCTCTCGAGCTACCAACTGCACTGGACGCATCGCAACCGCGGCGGCGAGCTCGCGCCGCTCGCGAGCGTGTGCCTCAACATCGCCGACGACCACCTCGACTGGCACGGCACGCGCGACGCCTACGCGGATGCCAAGGGGCGCGTCTACGAGAACACGCGCGTCGCCTGCGTCTACAACACGGGCGACGGCGCCACGCGGCGGCTCGTCGAGGAGGCCGAGGTGCAGGAGGGCTGCCGTGCCGTGGGCTTCGGCGTCGGCATCCCCGGCCCGAGCGAGCTGGGCGTGGTCGAGGGGATCCTCGTCGACCGGGCCTTCCTCGACGAGCGGCACAGCCACGCGCTCGAGCTGTCGACGCTCGAGGAGCTGCGCGCCTCGGGGCTGGGAGCCTCGCACTCGGTGCAGAACGTGCTCGCGGCATCCGCTCTCGCCCGGGCGGCGGGCGCGGAGCCCGCGCACATCCGGGATGCGCTGCGCGGCTTCCGGATGGACACGCACCGCACCGAGGTGGTCGCCGAGTCCGACGGCGTCGTGTGGATCGACGACTCGAAGGCCACCAACGCGCACGCGGCCGACGCCTCGCTGCGTTCCGCGTCGAGCGTCGTCTGGATCGCCGGCGGTCTGCTCAAGGGGGTCGACCCCGCGCCGCTCATCCAGGCGCACGCGGCGCGTCTCCGCGCGGTCGTGCTCATCGGCGTCGACCGCGACGAGCTGCGTGCCGCGTTCGCACGACACGCGCCCGGCGTCCCCGTGCTCGAGGTGGACGGAACCGAGACTGGGGGGGTGATGCCCGCCGCGGTGCGTGCGGCCGCCTCCGTCGCCCGTGCGGGCGACGTGGTGCTGCTCGCTCCGGCTGCCGCATCGATGGACCAGTTCACCGACTACGCGGATCGCGGCAGGCGGTTCGCGGATGCGGTGCGCGGGCACCTGGGAGGAGGAGCGGATGACGACGACACGCCCTCCGGCTCGTCCGCGCCCGGGGGACACCCCGCCGCCTGAGCCCGGCCCCGGCGCAGACCCGGGAGCCTCAGCTGCCGGGCCCTCCCGCGGACGCAGCGCCGTCATCCGGGTTCGGCGCATCTTCGGCGCCGAGACGCCCGAGTACTTCGTGCTGCTCGGCACGACGGTGTTCCTCGTGCTGTTCGGGCTCGTCATGGTGCTGTCGTCGTCGTCGATCGAGTCCTTCGTCACCGACCGGGACTTCTTCGCGCGGACGAGCCGCCAGGCGATCCTCGCCGTCATCGGCATCCCGCTCATGCTGCTCGCCTCGCGCGCGCCCCGGGTGTTCTGGCGGCGCTGGGCGTGGCACGCGATGCTCGGCGCGCTCGTGCTGCAGATGCTCGTGATCGTCCTCGCCTGGGGTAGGGACGACGTCGGCTACAACAACAACTGGCTCTCGATCGCGGGATTCAGCTTCCAGCCGTCGGAGTTCATCAAGCTCGCCTTCGTGATCTGGCTCGCCCTGATCGTCACGCGCAAGGCGCCGGTCGTCAACGACTGGCGCTCCCACGACTGGCGGCAGGTCGCGCTGCCGCTCGCCCCCGTCGCGGGCGGGGCGGTGCTGCTCGTGATGCTCGGGAACGATCTGGGGACCACGATCATCCTCACGGCGATGGTGCTCGGGGCGATGTTCTTCGCCGGAATCCGCCTGAGGATCATGGGTGCCATCACGGCGGTTCTCGCGGTCGGCGCCTTCGTCGCGATCCGCTCGAGCAGTTCGCGCAGCGACCGCATCGACGCGTGGCTCACGGGCTGCATCGACGTCGACACCTCGGCCCCCGACCTCGCGTGGCTCTGCTACCAGCCCCTGCACGGCTGGCAGGCGCTCGCCCACGGCGGCCTCTTCGGCGTGGGGCTCGGCAACTCCGAGGCGAAGTGGAACTGGCTGCCCGAGGCCGAGACCGACTTCATCTTCGCGGTGATCGGCGAGGAGCTCGGGCTCGTCGGGGCGCTCCTGGTGATCATCCTCTTCGTCGTACTCGCCGTGTGCTTCGTGCGCATCATCCGTCGGCAGACCGACCCCTTCGCGAAGCTCGCGACGAGCATCGCGATGATGTGGATCATCGGGCAGGCGCTCGTCAACATCGCCGTCGTGCTCGGGATGCTGCCCGTGCTCGGGGTGCCGCTTCCCTTCATCTCCGCGGGAGGCTCGTCGCTCGTGACGAGCCTCGCCGCGGTCGGCGTCGTGCTGTCGTTCGCGCGCCACGACCCCCGACGCGAGGAGCGCACCCGGTGACCGTCTACCTCATGGCGGGCGGCGGCACCGCCGGCCACGTGAACCCCCTGCTCGCGACCGCCGATCGGCTGCGCGAGGTCGAGCCCGACGCGCAGGTGCTCGTGCTGGGCACGGCCGAGGGGCTCGAGGCGCGGCTCGTCCCCGCGCGCGGCTACGAGCTCGTGACGGTTCCGCGGCTGCCGTTCCCGCGGCGCCCGAACGCCGACGCGTTGCGCTTCCCCGGTCGGTGGCGGGCGAGCGTGGCGCGCACCCGCGAGATCCTCCGCGAGCGGGGAGTGGATGCCGTGGTGGGTTTCGGCGGCTACGCCGCCGCACCCGCCTACACGGCCGCCCACCGCGAGCAGCTGCCGCTCGTGATCCACGAGGCGAACGCCCGACCCGGCATCGCGAACCGCCTCGGCGCGCGGTACACGACGCACGTCGCCACCGTCTTCGCGGGTACCCGCATCCGGCACGGCCAGGTGCTCGGCCTGCCGCTGCGCCGCGAGATCGAGACCCTCGACCGCTTCGCCGCGCGCCCCGGGGCCCTGCGCGAGTTCGGGCTGTCCGACACACGCCCGACGCTCCTCGTGACCGGCGGCTCGCTCGGCGCGCGACGGATCAACGAGGGCGTCGCGGCGGGCATCGAGGCGATTCTGGGCGCGGGCTGGCAGGTGCTGCACATCACGGGCGACCGCTCACCGGTCGTCGACCCGGGGCTCGCGGGCTACCGCATCCTGAGCTACTGCGACCGGATGGACCTCGCTCTCGCGGCCGCGGACCTCGCCGTCTCGCGCGCGGGCTCCGCCACGGTGAGCGAGCTCGCGGCGCTCGGGATCCCCGCCGTCTTCGTGCCGTACGCGGTCGGCAACGGCGAGCAGGCCCTCAACGCGCGCGAGTCGGTCGAGGCGGGCGGGGCCCTCCTGGTGCCGGATGCGGAGTTCGACGCCGACTGGGTGCGCGGCTCGCTGCCGCGACTGCTGGGCGACCCGGCACTGCTGGCCGACATGGCCGCCCGGATGGCCGCGACCGGCCGCCTCGACGGGGCGGACCGGCTCGTCGAGCTGGTGCGCTCGGCCGTCGCCGAGGCGGCGGCGCGCCCCGCCGCGGACCGGTAGCGTTGATCCGATGATCGCACCCGACCTCGACCAGGAGCTGCCCGACGAGCTCGGCACCGTGCATTTCGTGGGAATCGGCGGTTCCGGGATGAGCGGGATCGCCCGCCTCCTGCTCGAGGCGGGGCACCGCGTGACGGGCTCCGACCTGCGGGAGTCGGATGCGGTGACGCAGTTGCGCGCGGCCGGCGCCGAGATCGCGATCGGCCACGACGCCGCCAACGTCGGCGATGCGGACACCCTCGTCGTCACGGGCGCGCTCTGGCAGGACAACCCCGAGTATCAGCGGGCGCTGGCCGAGGGCATCCCGGTGCTGCACCGTTCCCTCGCCCTCAACTGGCTCATCCGCGGGCATCGCACGATCTCGGTCGCGGGCGCGCACGGCAAGACGACCTCGACCGGCATGATCGTGACGGCGCTGCGGGAGCTCGGCGCCGACCCCGGGTTCGTCAACGGCGGCGTGATCGCGGGCTACGGCCGCAGCTCCGCCTACGGCGCCGACGAGCTGTTCGTCGTCGAGGCGGACGAGTCGGACGGCTCCTTCCTGCTGTACGACACCGCGGTCGCGCTCATCACGAACGTCGACGCCGACCATCTCGACCACTACGGCACCCAGGAGGCGTTCGAGGACGCCTTCGTGCGCTTCGCCCAGGAGGCGAGCGAGTTCGTGGTCGCCTCGAGTGATGACCCCGGCGCCCTCGCCGTGACCCGCCGCCTCGAGGGCAAGCGCCTCGTCACCTTCGGGGTGGCGGCGGATGCGGACGTCCGGGTGCGCGAGGTGGTCGCGGAGGGCCCCGTGGCCTTCATGCTCGACTACGCGGGCCGCGAGTTCGCGGTGCGGCTCGCCGTCCCCGGCGCCCACAACGCGATCAACGCCGCGGGCGCCTTCGCCGTGCTCGCGACCCTCGGCCACGATCCGGAGGGGATCGTGCGCGGGCTCGAGGCTTTCGCGGGAACGGGTCGCCGCTTCGAGCTGCACGGCGAGGTGCGGGGCGTGCGGGTTTTCGACGACTACGCGCACCATCCGACCGAGGTGGCCGCGGCCCTCGCGACCGCGCGATCGGTCGTCGGCGGCGGACGCGTCATCGCGGTCCACCAGCCGCACCTCTACAGCCGCACGCGGCTCATGGCGGGCGAGTTCGCATCCGTCTACGAGCGGCTCGCCGACCACACGATCGTGCTCGACGTGTACGGCGCGCGCGAGGATCCCGAGCCCGGCGTGACGGGTGCGCTCGTCGCCGAGCGCTTCGCCGACCCTGCACACGTCGACTTCGTGCCCGACTGGGCGGATGCGGCGCGCCGGGTCGCGGAGGTCGCGCGCGAGGGCGACCTCGTGATGACCCTGAGCTGCGGTGACGTGTACCGCATCATCCCGCAGCTGCTCGAGGCGCTCGGCGCGGAGAACGCGTGACGGGACGGCGCGGATGAAGCGGCCGGAGGGCTTCGACGCGCCGCCGCCGACAGAGCCGCGGGCGTCGGCGTCGAGTGGTGAGCGCCCGTCGCGCGCCGCGCGCGAACGCACACCCCGCGCACCCCGCGCGCCGCGGCCGGTGCGGACGCCACCCGAGCGGCCGCGGCCCGCCGCGCGCGCGGCGACGCCGATCCGTCCCTCCGCCGACCGCACGGCGCAGGCCGAGTTGCGCGCGGCCGAGCGCGCGCGTCGACGCGCCGAGCGCGCGGAGCTGCGGCGTTTCACACGCCGCACGCGTCGCCGCCGGATCGCATGGCTGACCGGTCTCGGGGTCGTCGCCGCGCTCGTCGCCCTGAGCCTCGCGGCGGTGTACTCGCCCGTGCTCGCGCTTCGCGAGATCCGGGTGGAGGGCGCCAGGAGCCTCGACCCCGCCGAGGTCGTGGCGGCGATCGACGGACAGCTGGGGACGCCGCTCGCCCTCCTCGACGAGGAGGAGCTCCGCGACCAGCTCGGCACCTTCACCGTCATCCGCAGCTACGCGACGGAGATCCTGCCGCCGGGCACGCTCATCGTGCACATCGTGGAGCGCACCCCGGTGGGGGTGATGGTCTCCGGTGCGCAGTTCGACACCGTCGACGCGGCGGGGGTCGTGCTCGCGTCGTCGGCGAAGCGTCCCGAGGGTCTGCCGCTCATCGTGCTCGGCGCGGCGCAGACGGACGGTCCCGCGTTCGCGGCCGTCGCCGAGGTGCTGCTCGCGTTGCCGCGGGATGTCGCGGCCGAGGTGGACTCGATCACCGCGACCACCCGTGACGACGTGACCCTGACGCTGGGCTCCTCCGGGCAGAGGGTCGTCTGGGGGAGCGCGGCCGACTCGGATCACAAGGCGCGTGTGCTCGCGGCGCTCGTCGCGATCCACGGCGACGCGGGCGCCGGGGTCTACGACGTGTCCGCGCCGGGCACCGCCGTGTTCCACCAGGGCTGAACTCGGCGGAGTGAGGGCCGCTCCGTTTCGCGACACACGGGGTGTCGCGCGGAGCGCATGGCCACGCGCGCTTAGCGTGAAGCCAGACAACAGTAGTGAGAAAGACTCCAAACCTCAAGTAGAGGTTGAGGGTTTTCTCCAGGAGGCCGGACGTGACTTCGAACCAGAACTACCTCGCCGTCATCAAGGTCGTCGGTATCGGCGGCGGTGGCGTGAACGCGGTGAACCGGATGATCGAGCTCGGCCTGCGCGGCGTCGAGTTCATCGCCATCAACACCGACGCCCAGGCGCTGCTCATGAGCGACGCCGACGTCAAACTCGACGTGGGGCGCGAGCTCACCCGCGGGCTCGGCGCGGGCGCCGACCCCGAGGTGGGCCGGCGTGCCGCCGAGGACCACGCGGAGGAGATCGAGGAGGCCCTCGCGGGCGCCGACATGGTCTTCGTGACCGCGGGCGAGGGAGGCGGCACCGGAACGGGCGGCGCACCCGTCGTCGCGCGCATCGCCAAGTCGATCGGCGCGCTCACCATCGGTGTCGTCACGAAGCCCTTCGGCTTCGAGGGCAAGCGGCGCCAGGCACAGGCCGAGATCGGCGTCGCGACCCTCAAGAACGAGGTCGACACCCTCATCGTCGTGCCGAACGACCGCCTGCTCGAGATCAGCGACCGCGGCATCTCGATGCTCGAGGCCTTCTCGACGGCCGACCAGGTGCTCCTCGCCGGCGTGCAGGGCATCACCGACCTCATCACGACGCCCGGACTCATCAACCTCGACTTCGCCGACGTCAAGTCGGTCATGCAGGGCGCGGGCTCCGCGCTCATGGGCATCGGGGCGAGCAGGGGAGCCGACCGCGCGATCAAGGCCGCAGAGCTCGCCGTGGCGAGCCCCCTGCTCGAGGCCTCGATCGACGGGGCGCACGGTGTGCTGCTCTCGATCCAGGGCGGATCCAACCTCGGCATCTTCGAGATCAACGACGCGGCACGCCTCGTCCAGGAGGCAGTGCATCCCGAGGCGAACATCATCTTCGGCGCCGTCATCGACGACACCCTCGGCGACGAGGTGCGGGTCACCGTCATCGCGGCGGGCTTCGACGGCGGCGAGCCGGCCCCGCGCCCCGCGACCGACAAGCGCAGCAACTTCGTCGAGGCCGTCGCCGTGCCGGTCGCGGTGGCGGCTGACGCGGATGCCCCGCGCGCCGAGGGCTGGGCGCGTGAGCCCGAGGTGCCCGTCGTCGCCTCCCTCGACGAGTTCGAGGACGACGGCGACCTCGACATCCCCGACTTCCTGAAGTAGGCATGCCCGCCGAGGCCCCGCTCCCCGAACGGCTCGCCCGCGTCGACGCCGGGATCGCGGATGCGGCCCGCGCCGCCGGGCGCGAGCCCGGGGAGCTCACCCGCATCGTCGTGACCAAGTTCCACCCCGCGTCGCTCGTGCGCGAGCTCGCCGGGCTGGGCGTGCGCGACGTCGGCGAGAACCGGCACCAGGAGGCTCAGGCCAAGGCAGCCGAGACGGCCGAGCTCGACCTCATCTGGCACTTCGTGGGGCAGCTGCAGAGCAACAAGGCGCGTGCCGTCCGGCGTTACGCGCGGGCCGTGCACTCGGTCGATCGCGAGAGCCTCGTGACCGCCCTCGGCGCGCAGGACGGCACGAACGTCGACGTCTTCCTCGAGGTCGACCTCTCGGGGGAGCCGGGACGCGGGGGCGTCGCCCCGGCGGATGCGGAACGGCTCGCCGAGCGCGTCCTGGCCGCCCCCGGCCTGCGGCTCGTGGGCGTCATGGGCGTCGCGCCGCTCGGGGCCGAACCGCGCCCCGCGTTCGCCCGTCTCCGCGACGTCTCCGACCGCATCCGCGCGCTCGAGCCGACGGCTCGGTTCATCTCCGCGGGCATGTCGGGCGACTACGCCGAGGCGATCCTGGAGGGCGCGACACACCTCCGCATCGGCACGGCAATCACGGGAAAGCGGCCGGAGCGCGGTTAATCTCGGGATCAGAACCGCACGATCCGGAGGATGAGATGGCGAACCCGCTGCGCAAGACGATGGTCTACCTCGGCCTGGCCGACGAGGAGTACGACGACGTCGAGGCCCCCGAGTCGGCGCACCCCGCACCCGCGCCGGCCGCGCCGTCGAACGCGCGCCCCGCGCCCGTGACCCCGCTGCGACGCGCCGCGGCCCCGCGCCCCGCGCCGAGCGGCATGAACGAGATCCTCACGGTGCACCCGCGCCACTTCAAGGACGCGCCGGCCATCGCCGAGAGCTTCCGTGAGGGCGTTCCGGTGATCATCAACCTCTCGCAGATGAGCGAGCCCGAGGCCCGTCGCCTCATCGACTTCGCGAGCGGTCTCTCGATGGGGCTGTACGGCAAGATCGAGCGCGTCACGAGCAAGGTCTTCCTGCTCTCGCCCGAGCACGTCGCCGTGAGCGGCGAGTCGGCCGAGGCGGAGTCCGAGGTCGACGGCAGCTTCTTCGAGCGCTGATCGCGCGGCGGCTGCCGGTCACAACATCAGCAACATCCGCCACTCCACCCCCAGGACGGGGGAGCAGCGTGTTCCCAGCTCTGGCCCTGTAATGTGGTGCCCCTACGACTCTCAAGTGCGGGCTGAAGCCTTGCTACGGTTGAGGGGTTCGGGAACAGCCGGATGAGGAAAGCAATCGAGGTGCGGTCATGGCTCTGACGCCGGAAGATGTCGTCAACAAGCGTTTCAACCCGACGAAGTTCCGCGAGGGGTACGACCAGGACGAGGTCGATGACTTCCTCGACGAGGTCGTCGTCGAGCTGCGTCGTCTGAACCAGGAGAACGAGGAGCTGCGTCAGCGCCTCGCCGGTGCGGATGCGCGGATCAGCGAGCTGCAGCGTGCGGCGAGCCAGGCTCCCGCACCCGCGGCGATGCCCGTGCCCGCGCCGATGCCGGCGGCGGCCCCCGCCCCCGCACCCGTCGCGGCTCCGGCCCCCGCGCCCGCGCCCGAGTTCGGCGCGCAGGACGCCGGCTCGATGGACCAGAGCAACACCAACAACCTCCTCCAGCTCGCGCGCCGCCTCCACGAGGAGCACGTGCGCGAGGGCATGGAGAAGCGCGACCAGCTGATCGCCGAGGGCCACGCCACGGCGGCGCGTCTCGTCTCCGACGCCGAGGCCCAGCAGCGGGCCGCGATCGAGGCCCTCGAGGCCGAGCGCACGGGCCTGGAGCAGCGCGTCGAGGAGCTCCGGATCTTCGAGTCGGAGTACCGCGACAAGCTCCGCGGCTACATCGAGGGTCAGCTGCGCGAGCTCGAGTCGGCCGGGCCGATCTCGGCTCCGTCGATGCCCGCGGCTCAGCCGGTGAGCGCATCCGCGGCCCCCGTCTTCGACGCGCCGGCCGCCTCCAACGCCCCCGTCTACGACGCGCCCGTGTACCAGGTGCCGAGCTACGAGCCCCCGGCGTACCAGGCTCCCGTCGTCGACGCGCCCCCGGCCTTCGACGCCCCCGCCCCGGAGAACCCGGTCGCCGAGGCGCCGTCGCTGCAGGACTACCCGGCCCCCGCCTACGGCGACTTCGCCCAGGCGCCCGCGCCGCAGCCGAGCTCGCCGTCGGCCCCGCCCGCCTACGCCGGGTTCCCCGCGCCGCAGCCGGCCACCGAGCAGCAGCCCGAGCAGCAGAACTCGCAGCAGCCGGAGTACCCCGCTTACTCGCAGCGGTCCACCGAATTCCCGGGCTTTGGCGGCAACTGAGCCGCAGGCGACCCCGAGCGACGCAGGGCGCGCGCGCGTGAGCGTGCGCGCCCTCGTGCTCCTCGGCGTGGTCGCCGTCGGCATCCTCGGGGTCGATCAGCTCGCCAAGTACCTGATCGTCGCGAACCTCGAGCTCGGGCAGCGCGTCCAGGTGCTCGGCGAGGTGCTCCAGTTCACCTTCGTCAAGAACTCGGGGGCCGCCTTCTCGTTCGCGAGCGGCTTCACCTGGATCTTCTCGATCGTGGCGCTCGGCGTGGCGGTCGCGATCGTCGTCCTCGCGCGACGCATCAAGGCGATGTCGTGGGCCTGGATGCTGGGGTTGCTGCTCGGCGGCGCGCTCGGCAACGTGACCGATCGCCTGCTCCGCGAGCCGAGCTTCGGACAGGGACACGTCATCGACTTCATCCAGGTCTGGGGCTTCCCGGCGATCTTCAACATCGCCGACATCGCGATCTGCACGGCCATGGGGCTCTTCCTGCTGCTGACGCTGCGCGGGGTGCATCTGGACGGCTCGAAGGCATCCGAGACGATCGAGCGCATCACGCCGCCCGCGACCCCGGGGGAGTGATGGAGTCCCGCGGGATGCCGATCCCCGACGGCCTCGTGGGGGACCGTGCGGATGCGGCGGTCGCCCGGCTGCTCGGCTTCTCGCGCACCTTCGCCCAGGAGGTGCTCGAGGCAGGCGGGGTGAGCCTCGACGGCGTCGTGCTCGGCAAGTCGGACCGGGTGCGACCCGGCTGGCTCGAGGTCGAGTGGGCGCCCAAGCTCGAGCCCGCGGTCGTGCCGCAGCTCGTTCCCGGCTTCCACGTCGTGCACGACGACGACGACCTCGTCGTGATCGACAAGCCCGTGGGGGTCGCGGCGCATCCGGCATCCGGGTGGGACGGGCCGACGGTGCTCGGCGCCCTCGCCGGGGCCGGGTACCGGATCGCGACCTCCGGCGCCGCCGAGCGGCAGGGCATCGTGCACCGTCTCGACGTCGGCACGAGCGGGCTCATGGTCGTGGCCAAGAGCGAGCGCGCCTACAGCGAGCTGAAGCGGCAGTTCCACGACCGCGAGGTCGACAAGATCTACCACGCCGTCGTGCAGGGGCACCCCGACCCGTTCTCCGGCACGATCGACGCGCCCGTGGGGCGGCATCCGGGCTCCAGCTGGAAGTTCGCCGTCACGGCCTCCGGCAAGCACGCGGTCACCCACTACGACACGCTCGAGGCGCTGCGCTCGGCCACCCTGCTCGAGATCCACCTCGAGACGGGCCGCACCCACCAGATCCGCGTGCACATGGCGGCGCAGCGGCATCCGTGCGTGGGCGACGCGCTCTACGGCGCCGACCCGACCCTCAGCGCCCGGCTCGGGCTCACCCGGCAGTGGCTGCACGCGAAGAAGCTCGGATTCCGGCACCCGGCGACGGGGGAGTACGCGCAGTTCGAGACGCGCTACCCCGACGACCTGCAGCACGCGCTCGAGGTCCTCCGCGCCGATTAGTCTGGAAGCCGGACCGGTGGGGTCCGGAACGAGGGGAGGCGGCGTGACGAGCAGCGATTCCTTCGTGCACCTGCACGTGCACAGCGAATACAGCATGCTCGACGGCGCGGCCCGGGTCTCCGACCTGATGAAGGCCGTCGCCGAGCAGGGGATGCCGGCCATCGCGGTCACCGACCACGGCAACAACTTCGGCTCCTTCGACTTCTGGAAGCAGGCGACGGGCGCCGGCATCAAGCCCATCATCGGCACCGAGGCCTACCTCACGCCCGGAACCCATCGCACCGACAAGACCCGGGTGCGCTGGGGCAACGGGGGCGAGGACGACGTCTCGGGGTCCGGGGCGTACACCCACATGACGATGTGGGCCGAGAACACGGCGGGCATGCACAACCTGTTCCGCCTCTCGAGCCTCGCCTCGATCGAGGGCTACTACTTCAAGCCGCGCATGGACCGCGAGCTGCTGCAGACCTACGCCTCGGGCATCATCGCCACGACCGGGTGCCCCTCCGGCGAGGTGCAGACCCGGTTGCGGCTGGGGCAGTACGAGCAGGCCCGGGATGCGGCGGCCGAGTTCCGCGACATCTTCGGCAAGGACAACTTCTTCGTCGAGCTCATGGACCACGGCCTCGGCATCGAGCGCCGGGTGATGAGCGATCTTATCCGGCTCGCGAAGGATCTCGAGCTGCCGCTCGTGGCGACCAACGACCTGCACTACACGCACGCGCACGACGCCTCGGCGCACGAGATCCTGCTCTGCGTGCAGTCCGGGTCGACGCTCGCCGACCCGAACCGCTTCAAGTTCGACGCGCAGGACTTCTACCTCAAGTCGGCGGTCGAGATGCGGCAGATCTTCCGGGACCACCCGGACGCCTGCGACAACACCCTGCTCATCGCGGAGCGGTGCGACGTGCAGTTCAACACGAGCGCGAACTACATGCCCCGCTACCCCGTGCCCGAGGGGGAGACCGAGGAGAGCTGGTTCGTCAAGGAGGTCGAGAAGGGCCTCCACGTGCGCTACCCGAACGGGATCCCCGACGAGGTGCGCAAGCAGGCCGAGTACGAGATCGGCGTCATCACCCAGATGGGCTTCCCGGGCTACTTCCTCGTCGTCGCGGACTTCATCAACTGGTCCAAGGACCACGGCATCCGGGTGGGCCCCGGCCGCGGCTCCGGCGCGGGCTCGATGGCGGCCTACGCGATGCGCATCACCGACCTCGACCCGCTGCAGCACGGCCTCATCTTCGAGCGATTCCTCAACCCCGACCGCATCTCGATGCCCGACTTCGACGTCGACTTCGACGAACGTCGCCGCGGTGAGGTCATCAAGTACGTGACGGAGAAGTACGGCGAGGAGCGCGTCGCGCAGATCGTCACCTACGGCACGATCAAGGCCAAGCAGGCGCTCAAGGACTCGGGCCGCGTGCTCGGCTTCCCGTTCTCGATGGGCGAGAAGCTCACCAAGGCGATGCCGCCCGCCGTCATGGGCAAGGACATCCCGCTCGGCGGGATCGTCGACCCGAGCCACGAGCGCTACAAGGAGGCGGGCGACTTCCGCGCGATCCTCGACACCGACCCGGAGGCGCGCAGGGTGTTCGAGACGGCGCGCGGGCTGGAGGGCCTCAAGCGCCAGTGGGGCGTGCACGCGGCGGGCGTCATCATGTCGAGCGAGCCGCTCATCGACATCATCCCGATCATGAAGCGGGAGCAGGACGGCCAGATCGTCACCCAGTTCGACTATCCGGCGGCCGAGTCGCTCGGCCTCATCAAGATGGACTTCCTGGGGCTGCGCAACCTCACGATCATCGACGACGCGCTCGACAACATCGAGGCCAACCGCGGTTTCCGCCCCGTGCTCGAGGACCTCGACCTCGACGACCGCGAGGCGTACGAGCTGCTCGCGCGCGGCGACACGCTCGGCGTCTTCCAGCTCGACGGCGGGCCCATGCGCGGCCTGCTGCGGCTCATGAAGCCCGACAACTTCGAGGACATCTCGGCCGTCATCGCGCTCTACCGCCCCGGCCCCATGGGCGCCGACTCGCACACCAACTACGCGCTGCGCAAGAACGGACTGCAGCCCATCACGCCCATCCATCCCGAGCTCGAGGAACCGCTCAGGGACATCCTCGAGACGAGCTACGGCCTCATCATCTACCAGGAGCAGGTGATGGCGATCGCGCAGCGGGTCGCGGGCTACTCCCTCGGCCAGGCCGACCTGCTGCGCCGCGCGATGGGCAAGAAGAAGAAGGAGATCATCGACAAGGAGTTCGTCCCGTTCTCCGAGGGGATGCGCAAGAACGGCTTCTCGGATGCGGCGATCACGCCGCTCTGGGACATCCTCGTGCCGTTCTCCGACTACGCCTTCAACAAGGCGCACTCGGCCGCCTACGGCGTGCTCAGCTACTGGACCGCCTACCTCAAGGCCCACTACCCGGCCGAGTACATGGCGGCGCTGCTGACGAGCGTGGGGGACGCCCGCGACAAGCTCGCGCTCTACCTCAACGAGTGCCGCCGGATGGGCATCCAGGTGCTTCCGCCCGACGTCAACACCTCGATCGGATTCTTCGCGGCCGTCGGCGAGGACATCCGCTTCGGCCTGGGCGCCGTGCGCAACGTGGGCTTCGGCGTCGTCGACCAGATCCGGGCCGCGCGCGAGGAGAAGGGCGCGTTCACGAGCTTCCACGACTTCCTGCGCAAGGTGCCGCTCGGCGCCCTCAACAAGCGCACCGTCGAGTCGCTCATCAAGGCGGGGGCCTTCGACCAGCTCGGGGCCACCCGGCGCGCGCTCATCGAGATCCACGAGGAGGCGGTCGAGGCCGCGGTCTCGGTCAAGCGCAACGAGGCCAACGGCCAGGTCGGATTCGACTTCGACTCGCTCTGGGACGAACCGGAGGCCGTCGACCACGTGCCCGAGCGCCCCGAGTGGTCCAAGAAGGACAAGCTCGCCTTCGAACGCGAGATGCTCGGGCTCTACGTCTCCGAGCATCCGCTCGACGGCATGGATGTCGTGCTCGCCAAGCACCGCACCATCACGATCGGCGAGCTGCTGGCGTCGGAGACGATCGACGACGGCGAGACGGTGACGATCGCGGGCCTCGTCACGAGCGTGCAGCACCGCACGGCCCGCCAGTCGGGCAACCCCTACGGCGTCGTCACGGTCGAGGACTTCGGCGGCGAGGTGAGCGTCATGTTCCTCGGCAAGACCTACCAGGAGTTCGCGCCCGGCCTCCAGGCGGACACCATCTCGGTGATCAAGGCGCGGGTCAGCCGACGCGATGACGGCATCGGTCTGCACGCGCAGAGCGCCTTCACCCCCGACACGGGGCAGAGCCTCGGGTCAGGGCCGCTCGTCATCCGGGTGCCCGAGCACCGGGCGACCACCGAGGTCGTCTCCGCACTCGGCGACGTGCTCATCCGGCACCGCGGCGACAACGAGGTGCGGCTGCAGCTCGTGCGCGGGCAGTCGGCCCGGCTCTTCGAGCTGCCGTACCCCGTGCAGGTGACGGCGGACCTCTACGGCGAGCTCAAGAGCCTGCTCGGCGCGAACTGCATCGTGTGAGGGCCTAGGCGGGGGCACCGGGACGGAAGAAGGTGCGCTCGTGGTAGAGCATCGCCTCGTCCGGCTCGCCCAGCCCGCCGTCCTCGATCTGCACGACGATGACGGCGTTCTCGTGCACGGGGTAGCGCCCGACGATGCGTCCGAGCATCCACGCGGGGACATCCGCGATGAGCGGGAGTCCAAGCGGCCCCGGCGCCCAGTGCTCGCCCTCGAAGCGGCGGTCGTGGTCGCCCGCGAGCTGCGCCCCGACGGCGCGGTTGCGGGCGCCGAGGATGTGGATCAGCACGTGGTCGGTCTGCTCGATCGCCGGCCAGGTGCTCGCGCTGCGCGCCATGTTGAAGGTCGCGAGCGGGGGGTCGGCCGCGAGCGAGGCGAGCGAGGTGGCGGTGAAGCCGACGGGGCGGCCGTCGGGGTCGCGCGCGGTGATCACCGAGACGCCGGCGGCGAGGCGACGGAACGCGAGTTTGAAGGCGGAGAGGTCGTCGACGATCCGCGGTTCGGGTTCGGTGCTGTCGTGTTCCATCGTCCTGTCCAACTCGGCACGGCATCCGGACATTCCGCGCCCTCTAGCATTGTCTCGCGATGATCCAGACTCTCGACCTCCGTGGCACCCGTCCCAGCGCAGCCGAACTGCTCGAGCTCGTCCCGCGCGCGATCACGGATGTGGCGGTGGCGGCCGACACGGCGGCCCAGCTCATCGCGGAGGTGCGTGCGGGCGGATCGGCGGCGCTGCTCGACCAGGCGGAGCGTCTCGACCGGGTGCGGCCGACCGCGCTGCGGGTGGGGGCGGATGAGCTCGCGGCCGCCGTCGACACCCTCGACCCCGCGGTGCGCGCGGCCGTCGAGGAGGCGATCTCCCGTGTGCGCCGCGCGAGCGCCGCGCAGGTTCCGCCCGGCGTCGTGACCGAGCTGGGCGACGGCGCGCGCATCGAGCAGCGCTGGCAGCCCGTGCGGCGCGCGGGCTTCTACGTTCCGGGCGGCAAGGCCGTCTACCCGTCGAGCGTCATCATGAACGTCGTGCCGGCCCAGGCGGCGGGCGTCGCCTCGCTCGCGCTCGTCTCGCCCCCGCAGGCCGCGTTCGGCGGCGCCGTGCACCCGACGATCCTCGCGGTCGCCTCGCTCCTCGGCGTCGACGAGGTGTACGCGATGGGCGGAGCCGGCGCGATCGGCGCGCTCGCCTACGGGGTCGCGGACCTCGGGCTCGAACCCGTCGACGTCATCACGGGGCCGGGCAACGTCTACGTCGCCGCCGCCAAGCGGCTCGTGCGCGGTGTCGTCGGCATCGACGCGGAGGCGGGGCCCACCGACATCCTGGTGCTGGCCGACGGCACGGCGGACGCCCGCCTCGTCGCCGCCGACCTCGTGAGCCAGGCGGAGCACGACGAGCTCTCGGCCGCCGTGCTCGTGACCGACGCCCCCGAGCTCGCCGTGCGCGTCGCGGAGGCGCTCGAGGCGCGGCTCGCGCACACGAAGCACGCGGATCGCGTGCGCGCGGCGCTCGGGGGGCGGCAGTCGGCGCTCGTGCTCGTCGACGACGCGGCGAGCGCGGCGGCGTTCGTCGACGCCTTCGCGCCCGAGCACCTCGAGATCCACACCGCCGATCCGGATGCGACCCTCGCCTCCGTCCACAACGCCGGCGCGATCTTCCTCGGCGCGCACGCCCCCGTGAGCCTCGGCGACTACCTCGCGGGCTCCAACCACGTGCTGCCGACCGCGGGGCAGGCGCGTTTCTCGGCGGCACTCAGCGCGATGACCTTCCTCCGCCCCCAGCAGATCGTGCGCTACGACCGGGATGCGCTGCGCGCGGTGGCCGACCGCATCCGGGCGTTCAGCGACGCCGAGGACCTGCCGGCCCACGGTGACGCGGTCGCGGCCCGCTTCTCCGAGTAACGGGTAGCCTGAAGGCGATGTTCTGCCCCTTCTGCCGTCACCCCGACAGCCGCGTCATCGACTCGCGCACGAGCGACGACGGTCTGTCGATCCGTCGACGCCGCCAGTGCCCCGAGTGCGGGCGCCGCTTCTCGACGACCGAGACCGCGAGCCTCAACGTCATCAAGCGCTCGGGCATCGTCGAGCCGTTCAGCCGCGAGAAGATCGTCTCGGGTGTGCGCAAGGCCTGCCAGGGGCGGCCCGTGAGCGACGCCGACCTCGCGCTGCTGGCCCAGCGGGTCGAGGAGTCGATCCGTGCCACGGGCGTCGCGCAGATCGACGCGAACGACATCGGACTCGCGATCCTCCCGCCGCTGCGCGAGCTCGACGAGGTCGCCTACCTGCGTTTCGCGAGCGTCTACCAGGCGTTCGACTCGCTCGACGACTTCGAGTCGGCGATCGACCAGCTGCGCATCGAGCACGCGCAGACACCGGCACCCGCGGCCGACGAGAGCTGAACGGGCGCATGTACCGCCTCCTCTTCCGTCTCGTCCTGTCGCGCCTCGACCCCGAGACGGCGCACCACCTGGCGTTCCTCGTGATCCGCGTGCTGGGCCTTCCCGTGCTGCGGCAGCTGAGCCGGGCCGTCACCCGCCCCGACCCCTCGCTCGCGGTCCGCACGCTCGGCCTCGAGTTCCCGAGCCCGTTCGGCCTCGCCGCGGGCTTCGACAAGGAGGCGCGCGGCATCGCGGGGCTCGGCGCGCTCGGCTTCGGCCACGTCGAGGTCGGCACCATCACGGGGGCCGCCCAGCCCGGCAACCCGACGCCGCGCCTCATCCGCCTCATCCCCGATCGCGCGGTCGTCAACCGGATGGGGTTCAACAACGCGGGCGCCGTGGCGTGCGCCCCGCGGATCGAGCGGGCGCGGCGTGCCCGCATCCGTCCCGTGATCGGCGTCAACATCGGCAAGACCAAGGTCGTGCCGGTCGAGGACGCGATCGAGGACTACCTCACGAGCACGCGGCTGCTGGCCCCGCACGCCGACTACCTCGTGGTCAACGTCAGCTCGCCCAACACGCCCGGGCTGCGCGGCCTCCAGGAGCTCGACAAGCTCGAACCGCTGCTCGTCGCTGTGCGGGATGCGGCGGGCACGGTGCCCGTTCTCGTCAAGATCGCCCCCGACCTCACCGACGAGCAGCTGGCGCGCATCGCCGAGCTCGTGCTGCGCCTCGGGCTGCCGGGCATCGTCGCGACGAACACCACGCTGTCGCGCGAGGGCCTGATCTCCTCGCCCGAGGCGGTCGCCGCGGCGGGGGAGGGCGGCCTCTCGGGCGCCCCGCTCGCCGCCCGCTCGCTCGAGGTGCTGCGCCTGCTGCGCGCCGCGGTCGGCCCCGAGCTCTGCCTCATCTCGGTGGGCGGGGTCACGACCGGGGCGGATGTGCGCGAGCGGCTCGAGGCGGGCGCCACGCTCGTGCAGGGGTACACGGCGTTCCTCTACGAGGGCCCCCTCTGGGCCCGGGCCGTCAACCGCGCGCTCCGCTGAGCAACGGCTCGGGGCGCGCGATCCCCGTCGGGATCAGGGGGGAATCAGGCGAGGTCAGGCGGGGAACTCGCCGCGCTTCACCTGGGGCTTCGGCAGGCGGAGCGGCCGCATCTGCACGGCGCGCATCGAGGCGTACCAGGTCACCTTCTCCACCTTCTCGGCGCCGTACTTCTCGGCGAGCTTCTTGCGCAGCGTGCGCCCGAGGATGAGGCAGTCGATGACGACGAGCAGGATGACGGCCCACACGGCCGCGAGCGCGAAGATCGCGACCTGGGCGACGGGCACGAAGTAGGTGAGGATGACGAGCACCATGAGCGGCAGCAGCACCTCGCCGACGTTCCACCGCGCATCCACGTAGTCGCGCACGTAGCGCTTCTGGGCGCCGCGGTCGCGCGCAGGGAGGAAGCGCTCCTCGCCCCGCTCCATGCCGAGCCGGGCGCGCTCCCGGCGGGCGTTGAGCTCCGCGCGGGACGCCTTCGCGGCGGCGCGGCGGTCGTCCGGCACGAGCGGGCGCTTGCGGGCCGCCTCCTGCTCCTTCCGCGTCGGCGTCGCCCGTCCCTTGCCGACGGGCGTCGCCTCGTCGGTCGCGTCGGTCTCGGGGGCGTCGTCGGCGGGTGTGTTCTTGGGCACGGGGCTTCCTCGCTGGTCGGAGCTTTAAGATTACCCGCATGACCGAGCCCACCCCGCCGACCGCATCCGCCCCCACCCCCCGCGCCGACGAGCTGCGCGAGGCCGTGAGTGCGGGCCTGCCCACCGCGATCGCCGAGCTCTCGGGCCTCGTGCGCATCCCCTCGGTCTCGTGGGACGGCTTCGACCCCGCCCACGTGCGTGCGAGCGCCGAGCGCGTCGCCGAGCTCGCCCGCGGTCTCGACGTCTTCGAGTCCGTCGACGTCGTGCAGCTGCCGGTCGCCGACCCGGACTCGGATGCGCTGGGGCAGCCAGCCGTCGTCGCGACCCGGGCAGCCCGCGGTGGCAAGCCCACCATCCTGCTCTACGCCCACCACGACGTGCAGCCTGCGGGCGACGCCGCGCAGTGGGACTCGGCGCCGTTCGAGCCGACCCTCCGGGGCGAGCGCCTGTACGGGCGCGGCGCCGCCGACGACAAGGCGGGCGTCATCGCGCACCTGGCCGCCATCCGTGCCGTGCAGCAGGTGCTGGGCGACCCCGAGATCGGCATCGTGCTGTACGTCGAGGGCGAGGAGGAGTTCGGCTCCCGCTCGATCACGACCTTCCTCGAGCACTACCGTGACACCTTCGACGCCGACGTGATCGTCGTCGCCGACTCGGGCAACTGGTCCACCGAGGTGCCGGCGCTCACGGTGGGGCTGCGCGGCGCCGTCGCATTCAACCTGCGCGTGACGACCCTCGCCCACGGTTCGCACTCGGGCATGTACGGGGGAGCGGTGCCGGATGCGATGCTCGCCACGATCCGGATGCTCGACACGCTCTGGAACGCGGACGGCTCGGTCGCCGTCGCCGGGCTCACCGCGCGCGACGCCGACACACCCGACTACGACGAGGCGCAGCTGCGCGCCGAGACGGGGCTGCTGCCGGGCGCCACGCCCATCGGCACCGGCGCGATCATCTCGCGCATCTGGAACCAGCCCTCGATCACCGTCACGGGCATCGACGCGCCGAGCGTCCGCGAGGCGTCGAACACGCTCGTGCCGAGCGTGCGGGTGCGGGTGAGCGCACGTGTCGCCCCGGGTCAGCGTGCCGAGGAGGCCTACGAGGCCCTCATCGCGCACCTGAACGCGCACGCCCCGTTCGGCGCGCAGCTCGAGGTGGACGGGCTCGACCTCGGGCAGCCGTTCCTGGTCGACACGAGCGGATGGGCGGTCGCGGATGCGAAGGACGTGCTCGCCGAGGCCTTCGGTCACGAGACCGTCGAGATGGGCGTGGGCGGGTCGATCCCGTTCATCGCCGAGCTCGCCGAGCGCTTCCCGCGCGCGCAGATCCTCGTGACGGGCGTCGAGGACCCCGACTCGCGCGCGCACAGTGCGAACGAGTCCCTGCACGTGCCGAGTCTCGAGAAGGCGATCCTGGGCGAGGCCCTGCTGCTCGCGCGCCTCGCGGCGCGCTGAGCCCACATCCCCGCTGATCGAGTAGCCGCGCAGCGGCGTATCGAGATCCGGCGCATCCCCCAGAGCAGCGCGTAGAATCAGCCCATGACCGACACCCTTGAGACGACCCACGGCGTCAGCCTCTCCGACACGGCCGCGCAGAAGGTGCGGTCGCTGCTCGAGCAGGAGGGCCGCGACGACCTGCGCCTGCGGGTCGCCGTCCAGCCCGGCGGATGCTCGGGCCTCATCTACCAGCTCTACTTCGACGAGCGACTGCTCGACGGCGACGCCACGCGTGACTTCGACGGCGTCGAGGTCGTGGTCGACGAGATGAGCGTGCCCTACCTCGAGGGCGCATCCATCGACTTCGAGGACACGATCCACAAGCAGGGCTTCACGATCGACAACCCCAACGCCCAGGGCAGCTGCGCCTGCGGCGACAGTTTCCACTGAGTTCTTGAGCGCCGCGATCATCCGCGGCGTCGGCCGTCAGGCACCCCGTGTGCGAACGTCGGCCGGACGCGTGCCGAACGCGTCCTGTCGTCGGCACCGAGATCCGAACACGAGCCTTCCTCCGCGAGGAGGAGGGCTCGTTCGGATATAGACTCGGTGTGAATCACCACGTCGAGAGTCCGAGAGGTTTCAGGTGCGATCCAACCGCCCACAGCGCTCACGACTGGCCCGCTGGGCCGTCGTCCCGATCGGCCTCGCCGTCGCCGTCGTCCTCGCCGGTTGCACGCAGCAGCAGCTCCAGGGATTCATGCCCGGAGGCCCTGAGGTCACCAACCACACGAGCGGTGTCATCGGCCTCTGGGTGACCTCCTGGGTCGTCCTCCTGATCGTCGGTGTCATCACGTGGGGGCTCATCCTCTGGGCGGCGATCGTCTACCGTCGCCGCAAGGGTCAGACCGGCTTCCCCGTGCAGATGCGCTACAACATGCCGATCGAGATCTTCTACACGGTCGTGCCGTTCATCCTGATCATCGGCTTCTTCGCCTTCACGGCGCGTGAGCAGGCCGCGATCGAGGAGGACCCGGGCAACCCCGACGTGCGCATCGAGGCCTTCGGCAAGCGCTGGTCGTGGGACTTCAACTACCTCAACGAGAACGTGTTCACCAAGGGCGTCCAGGCGCAGCCGGACTCCGAGGGCGGGCTCGACGAGAGCACCCTCCCCGCGCTCTACCTGCCGGTCGACAAGAAGGTCGAGATCGACCTCGAGTCGCGTGACGTGGCGCACTCCTTCTGGGTCATCGACTTCCTCTACAAGAAGGACATGATCCCGGCGAAGGCCAACTACATGTACTTCACGCCCACCGAGGAGGGCGTCTACCGGGGCAAGTGCGCAGAGCTCTGCGGCGAGTATCACGCCGACATGCTCTTCACGGTGCACGTCGTCTCGCAGAGCGAGTACGACGCCCACATTGCCGAGCTGCGTGCCGCCGGCAACGAGGGCCGCATCGGACCGGAGTACAACGTGAACCAGAACCTGCCCGGCAACGGCACGTCGAGCCTGAGCGAGAACGAGGACTGATCCGGATGACGACCACAGCTCCGGCACCGAGCCAGACCACGCAGACGACGCCCTCGGCGCCGCCGCGCCCGACCCGCAAGGGCAACACGATCGTCAAGTGGCTCACGACCACCGACCACAAGACGATCGGCTACCTCTACCTCATCTCGTCGTTCATCTTCTTCTGCATCGGCGGTGTGCTCGCCCTCGTCATCCGCGTCGAGCTCTTCACCCCGGGCGTCGACGTCGTGCCGACGAACGAGGCCTACAACCAGCTCTTCACGATGCACGGCACGATCATGCTGCTGATGTTCGCGACCCCGCTGTTCGCCGGGTTCGCGAACGCGATCATGCCGCTGCAGATCGGTGCCCCGGATGTCGCGTTCCCGCGTCTGAACGCGTTCGCCTTCTGGCTGTTCGGATTCGGATCGCTCATCGCGCTCGGCGGTTTCTTCACGCCGGAGGGTGCGGCCGACTTCGGCTGGACCGCGTACACCCCGCTCTCGAGCACGACGTTCTCGCCGAACCTGGGCGGCAACCTCTGGGTCTTCGGCCTCGCGATGTCCGGTTTCGGCACGATCCTCGGTGCCGTCAACTTCATCACGACCATCATCACGATGCGCGCGCCCGGCATGACCATGTGGCGCATGCCGATCTTCACGTGGAACGTCCTCGTGACCTCGATCCTCGTGCTGCTGGCCTTCCCGGTGCTCGCGGGCGGACTCTTCGCGCTCGGCGCCGACCGCGCCTTCGGCGCCCACCTGCTCGACCCCGCCAACGGCGGCTCGATCCTCTGGCAGCACCTGTTCTGGTTCTTCGGCCACCCCGAGGTCTACATCATCGCCCTGCCGTTCTTCGGCATCGTCTCCGAGGTCTTCCCGGTCTTCAGCCGCAAGCCGATCTTCGGCTACAAGACGCTCATCTTCGCGACGATCTCGATCGCGGCGCTCTCGGTGACCGTGTGGGCGCACCACATGTACGTGACCGGCTCGGTGCTGCTGCCGTGGTTCGCCCTCATGACGATGCTCATCGCCGTCCCCACGGGGGTGAAGATCTTCAACTGGGTCGGCACGATGTGGCGCGGCTCGGTCACCTTCGAGACGCCGATGATCTGGGCGCTCGGCTTCCTCGTGACCTTCGTGTTCGGCGGCCTCACGGGCGTGATCCTCGCCTCGCCGCCGCTCGACTTCCACGTCTCCGACTCGTACTTCGTGGTCGCGCACTTCCACTACGTGGTGTTCGGAACCGTCGTGTTCGCGATGTTCTCGGGCTTCTACTTCTGGTGGCCCAAGTGGACCGGCAAGATGCTCGACGAGCGACTCGGCAAGATCCACTTCTGGTTGCTCTTCATCGGCTTCCACGCGACGTTCCTCGTGCAGCACTGGCTCGGCGTCGAGGGCATGCCCCGTCGCTACGCCAGCTACCTCGCGAACGACGGCTTCCTGTGGGAGAACCAGCTCTCGACGATCGGATCCGCGATCCTCGCCGTCTCGCTCCTGCCGTTCTTCCTCAACGTGTGGATCACGGCCCGCAAGGCGCCGAAGGTGACCGTCGACGACCCGTGGGGCAACTCGCGTTCGCTCGAGTGGGCCACCTCGTGCCCGCCGCCGCGACACAACTTCACGTCGATCCCGCGCATCCGCTCGGAGTCGCCGGCGTTCGATCTGCACCACCCCGAGACGGTTCAGGTGGGGATCGGCCCCGCCAAGGACGCTCCCGAGTCCCCGGTCGTCGACATCGCCGACGGAGAGGTGAAGTAAGCCATGCGCACCAATGCGGTGATCATGTACGTGATCGGCGTGTTCTTCGTGATCGCGTCCGCCGCCTACACGATTTGGGTCGGCATCACCGTCGACTGGGACCTGAACCACATCGAGTGGGTCGGCACGGTCGCGATGGCCCTCTGCGCCGTCATGGGGTTCTTCCTCGGCTTCTACATCAGCCGCGTGCAGAAGAGCCTCGGCGGTGAGCTGGCGCAGGACTCGCCTACGGCCGACATCGACGATGACGACCCGGAGCTCGGCCACTTCAGCCCGTGGAGCTGGTGGCCGCTGGTGCTCGCCGCGGGCGTCGCCCTCGTGTTCCTCGGTCTCGCCGTCGGCACCTGGGTGTCGTTCATCGGCGGCCCGCTGGCGCTGCTCGGCATCATCGGCTGGAACTACGAGTACTACCGCAACAACTTCGCGCGCTGATGACGGTACGCGAGGCCCGTGCGGGCGACGAGGCGGCGATCTTCGCCCTCGTCGAGCAGCTCGGCCACGCGTTCCCGCCCGAGCGTGACGCCTTCGACCGCACCCTCGCGTCCTATCTGGCGGGGGAGCAGCCGACCGTGCTGCTCTACGTCGTCGAGGACGCCGAGGGCGTCCGCGGCTACGCGCTCACGACCATCGTGCCGCTGCTGTCCACGAACGGCCCGTCAGCGCAGCTGCAGGAGATCGTGGTGGCGGCGGATGCGCGGGGTCACGACTACGGCACCCAGCTCGTGCAGGCCGTGGAGGCCGAGTGCGAGCGGCGCGGCGTGCGTCAGCTGACCGTCGCGAGCCGCCGCGCCGGTGGCTTCTACGACCGTCTCGGATTCCACGAGTCGGCCGAGTACATGCGTCGGTTCTTCTAAGGTCTCAGCGGCCCCACGCGGATGCCTACGGGGCCCACCCCCACCGTCTTCGAGGCACGCACGGCCGCCCACGTGCGGTATGTCGCCGTCGTCACTCGCCCGGCGTGCCGTCTGCCGACGTGACCTTGGCAGCGCCGAAGGACAACGAGAGAGGGGCGGGACCGTGCGGTCCCGCCCCTCTCTCGTGTGGAGATCAGTGGTGGTCGTGGTGTGCGGCCTCGAGCTCCCGCTGCGTGACGGGTGCGATCCGGTCCTCGAAGAACCAGCGGGTGAGCACGCCGCGCACCTTGGTTCCGAAGGTGATCTTGCCCTTCGCGTTGGGGCGCACCATGAGGGGCGCGTAGTCGTCGAAGCTGACCAGGCGCCAGCGCTCGTAGTCCGAGAGCTGCTCGTGCACCTCGATGTACTCGCCACCGGGCAGACGCACGATGCGACCCGACTCGAAGCCGTGGAGCGCGATCTCACGGTCCTTCTTCTGCAGCGCCAGCGCGATCCGCTTCGTGACGATGTAGGCCACGATCGGGGCGACGATGAGGCTGACCTGGAGGGTGTGGGTGACACCCTCGATCGACAGCCGGAAGTGCGTCGCGATGAGGTCGGAGCTCGCCGCGGCCCACATGACCGCGTAGAAGGTGACGCCGGCGGCGCCGATCGCGGTGCGGGTGGGGGCGTTGCGGGGACGGTCGGCGATGTGGTGCTCGCGCTTGTCGCCCGTGATCCACGCCTCGATGAAGGGGTAGAACATCACGAGCACGATGAACAGCCCGAGCACGGCGATCGGGATCAGGATGTACCACGTGATCGTGAAGCCCCAGATCTCGGTCTCGAGGTGCGGCGGGATGAGGCGCAGCATTCCGTCCGCGAAGCCGATGTACCAGTCGGGCTGGGTGCCGGCCGACACGGGGGAGGGGTCGTACGGTCCGTAGTTCCAGATCGGGTTGATCGTCACGGTCGAGGCGATCAGCATGATGACGCCGAAGACGATGAAGAAGAACCCGCCGGCCTTCGCCGCGAACACCGGCATGATCGGCACGCCCACGACGTTGCCCTCGGTGCGTCCGGGGCCCGCGAACTGGGTGTGCTTGTTCACGATCAGCAGGATCATGTGCACGCCGATCGCCGCGAGCACGAGCGCCGGAAGCAGCAGGATGTGAAGCGTGTAGAGGCGGCCCACGATGGCCTCGCCCGGGAACTCGCCCCCGAACAGCAGGTACGAGATCCAGGTGCCGATCACGGGGATGCCCTTGACCATGCCGTCGATGATGCGGAGGCCGTTGCCCGAGAGCAGGTCGTCGGGGAGCGAGTAGCCCGTGAAGCCCTCACCCATCGCGAGGATGAAGAGCACGAAGCCGACGACCCAGTTGATCTCGCGCGGCTTGCGGAACGCACCCGTGAAGAACACGCGCAGCATGTGCAGGCCGATGGAGGCCACGAACAGCAGCGCCGCCCAGTGGTGCACCTGACGCATGAGCAGGCCGCCGCGCACGTCGAAGGAGATGTCGAGGGTCGACGCCATCGCGGCCGACATCTCGACGCCCTTGAGCGTGGGGTAGGAGCCCTCGTAGATGACCGGGGCCATCGACGCCTGGAAGAAGAAGGTCAGGAAGGTGCCAGAGAGCAGGATGACGACGAAGCTGTAGAGCGCCACCTCGCCGAGCATGAACGACCAGTGGTCGGGGAAGATCTTGCGACCGAGCTCCTTGACGAGGCCCGACATGCTGGTGCGGTCCTCGACGTAGTTGGCGCCCCAGTTGACGAAGCGCATGCCACGGCCGGGCGCCGGACGGTTCTCGACGGCGTCGGAGGGGGTGGTGGCGGTCACAGCGAACGCTCCCAGAAGCTCGGGCCGACGGGCTCGGTGAAGTCGCTCTGAGCGATCAGGTAGCCCTCCTCGTCGACGGTGATGGGCAGCTGCGGCAGCGGGCGCTTGGCGGGTCCGAAGATGACCGCGGCCTCACGCGTGATGTCGAACTGCGACTGGTGGCAGGGGCAGAGCAGGTGGTGGGTCTGCTGCTCGTAGAGCGCGACCGGGCAGCCCACGTGCGTGCAGATCTTGGAGTAGGCGACGATGCCCTGGTAGTTCCAGTCCTCGCGGCCCTCAGAGACGTGCAGATCCTCGGGCTTGAGGCGCATGAGCAGGACGGCGGCCTTGGCCTTCTCCTCGAGCGGGTGCTCCTGCTCGTGCAGGTCCGCGGGGATCACGTGGAAGACGGAGCCGAGGGTGACATCCGACGCCTTGATCGGCACGCCGTTGGGGTCGCGTGCGAGGCGCGTGCCCTGCTTCCACATGGTGTGCTTGAGCAGCGCGGCCGGGTCGGCGGCGGGCGCGAAGTCGCGGAAGATCACGATCGCGGAGAGCGGGGCGAGCACGAGCGCGCCCAGCAGACCGTTGCGGATCAGCTTGCGGCGGGTGAAGCCCGACTCCTTGTTGCCGAGCGTGAAGATCTCGGATGCGCGGGCGACGGTCTCCTCCGAGCCGCGCGTCGTGTGGCGCAGCTCGACGAGGTCGTGGCCCTCCATGAGGGACTTCGACCAGTGCACCGCGCCGAAGCCGATGCCGAGCAGGCCCAGGGCGAAGCCCAGCCCGAGGAGGAGGTTGTTGAGGCGCACCGACCCCATGTCGCCCTCGTGGATCGGGAAGACGATGTAGGCGACGACCGCGAACACGCTGCCCGCCATCGAGGCGAGGAAGAGCCAGAAGATCCGACGCTCGTTCTGACGCTCCTTGACGGGGTTGCCGTCGGAGACGCGCGGCCGATACGGCGGGAAGCCGGGGTTCTCGGGGCGATCGTCGGAGATGACCGCCACGCCCGACGGCAGAGGCGCGCTCTCGTGCCTCTCGACTGCGGTGCCGGGTGCGGCCCCGTCGGCCTTAGCCATTCGCTTACCTTCCTGTGTTTCCGTGCTCACGCGTCAGTTCGACTTCGCGGTCAGCCAGACGGTGATCGCCACGATGCCGCCGAGGGCGAAGATCCAGACGAACAGGCCCTCCGACACCGGGCCGAGGCCACCGAGGTCGAAGCCGCCGGGGGAGGGGTTGTTCTCGAGGTACTTGAGGTAGCTGATGATCGCCGACTTGTCCTCGGGGGTGATGTTGGCGTCGTTGAACACGGGCATGTTCTGCGGCCCGGTGATCATGGCCTCGTAGATGTGCTTGGCGCTGACGCCCATGAGGCCCGGGGCGAACTTGCCCTGGGTCAGGGCTCCACCGGCACCCGCGACGTTGTGGCACATCGCGCAGTTGATGCGGAACAGCTCGGCACCCGTGGCCAGGTCGCCCTCTTCGCCGAGGTAGCGGTCGTCGGGGATGGCGGGGCCGGGGCCGAGCGAGGCGACCCAGCTCGCGAGCGCGGCGACCTGCTCGTCGGTGAACTGGACCGGCTTCTCGGGCGCCTGCGGGCCGGCGGCGGCCATCGGCATCCGACCGGTGCCGACCTGGAAGTCGACGGCGGCCGCACCGACACCGATGAGGCTCGGGGCGTCCTCGGTGCCCTCGGCATGGAAGCCGTGGCAGCTGGCGCAGTTCGCCGCGAAGAGCTTCTCGCCCTCCTCGGTGAGCTTCGCGACCTGGGTGGTGCTGGAGGCGTCGGCGCTGGCGCCCGCGGTCAGCGCCGCGTAGGCGCCGCCGGTCGCGAGCAGACCGATGAGCAGGAGCGCCGCGGATGCCAGCGGCGAACGCCGGCCGGTGCGGCGGGAGCGTGAAAGGGAAGCGGAGGTCGCCATGATCGTGGAGTTGATCCGTTCTGCGGGGCTATCTGAGGACGTAGATGACGAGGAACAGGCCGATCCAGACCACATCCACGAAGTGCCAGTAGTACGAGACGACGATCGCGCTCGTCGCCTCCTTGTGGGTGAAGTGCTTGACCGCGAAGGTGCGGCCGATGACCAGCAGGAACGCGATGAGACCGCCCGTCACGTGCAGACCGTGGAAGCCCGTGGCGAAGTAGAAGACGGAGCCGTAGGAGTCCGACTGGAAGCCCACGTGCTCGGTCACGAGCGTCGCGTACTCGTAGATCTGGCCGACGACGAAGACCGCGCCCATCGCGTAGCTCAGGAAGAACCACTCGACCATGCCCCACTTGCCCAGCGCGAAGAGGCCGCCGGTGCGCCGGGGCTGCATGCGCTCGGCCGCGAACACGCCGAACTGGGCCGTGAACGACGAGGCGACGAGGATGAGGGTGTTGACGAGCGCGTAGACGACGTTGAGCTTGGCGGTCTGCTCCGCCCACAGCTCGGGCGACATCGCGCGGAGCGTGAAGTAGACCGCGAAGAGGCCCGCGAAGAACATGACCTCGCTGCCGAGCCAGACGATGGTGCCCACCGCCACAGTGTTCGGCCGGTGGATGACCGGAGAGCTCGGGGCGCTGACGGCAGAGGTAGTGGTCACCCACCCATTATGGCCGATTTCGCCTCGGGAGAATTCACCGCGCGGGCCTGTCGTGCACTCGCGTGCCGGATTCGCCGTCGCGCGCTGTCGCTACGATCGTGGCCATGTCCTCCGAACTGACCTGGCCCGCCGTGCTCACCGATCTCCTCGCGGGGGAGGACCTCTCGATCGCCGAGGCGGATTGGGCGATGGGTCAGGTGATGTCGGGCGAGGCCACGCCCGCCCAGATCGCGGCGTTCCTCGTGGCCCTCCGCGCGAAGGGCGAGACGGTCGACGAGATCGTCGGGTTCCGGGATGCCGTGCTCGCGGCCGCGAAGCCGCTCGCGATCGACCCCATGGCGCTCGACATCGTCGGGACGGGCGGCGACCGCTTCGGCACGGTCAACGTGTCGTCGATGTCGTCGATCGTGTGCGCGGCGGCCGGGGTGCCGGTGGCCAAACACGGCAATCGGGCGGCGAGCTCCGCATCCGGGGCCTCCGACACGCTCTCGGCGCTCGGCGCCGACATCATGATCGAGCCGGAGCGGGTCGCCGCCGTGCTCGAGGAGACGGGCCTGACCTTCGTCTTCGCCTCGCACTTCCACCCCGGTTTCAAGAACGCGGGGCCCGTGCGGGCCGAGCTCGGCATCCCGACCGTGTTCAACTTCCTGGGCCCGCTGTGCAACCCGGCGCGCCCCGAGGCCTCCGCGGTCGGCGTCGCCCACCTCGACAAGGTGCCGCTCGTGGTGGGCGTGTTCCAGACCCGCGGGGCGACGGCGCTCGTCTTCCGCGGCGACGACGGGCTCGACGAGCTGTCGACGACGGGGCACAGTCACATCTGGGAGGTGTCGCGCGGTGCCGTCGACGAGCACGACATCGACCCCGCCGACCTCGGCCTGCCGCGTGCGCGCATCGAGGACCTCCGCGGGGGCGACCCGGCGCACAACGCCGACGTCGCGCGCCGAGTGCTCGCCGGCGAGACGGGGCCCGTGCGCGACATCGTGCTGCTGAACGCCGCCGCGGGACTCATCTCGTGGGACCTCGCGCGCGACCACACGCAGGGGGAGGTCGACATCCGCGTGCGCTTCCGCGAGAAGATCGCGGTCGCGGCGTCGGTCATCGACTCGGGGGCGGCGATCGCCAAGCTCGACGAGTGGGTCGCCGCGACGCGCGCCTGAGCCGCGGGGGCGCGCGCCGTCGTCAGAGCCGGACGACGTCCTCGGGTGACAGCTCCGCGACCGTGCGATGCCCGGACAGCCCGAGGGTGAGGTCGGTCTCGGCGACGATGTCGGTGAGCACCTGGCGTGCGCCGGCCTCGCCCGCGATGGCGAGCCCGTAGACCCACGCGCGTCCGACGCCGACGGCGGTCGCGCCGAGCGCGAGCGCGCGCACGACATCCGCACCGCCGCGCACGCCCGAGTCGAGCAGCACGGGCATCCGGTCGCCCACCGCCTCGACGACGCCGGGCAGCGCGTCGAGCGCACCGATCGCACCGTCGACCTGGCGCCCGCCGTGAGTCGACACCATGACGCCGTCGACGCCCGCGTCGAGCGCGCGACGTGCGTCGTCCGGATGCTGGATGCCCTTGAGCACGATCGGCAGCCTCGTGCGGCTGCGCAGGAACGGCAGATCGTCCCAGCTGAGCGAGGGGCGTGAGAACACGTCGAGGAACGTCTCGACGGCGGCGCGCGGCTCACCCGAGCGCAGGTTCTCGCGGAAGCGGCCGGGGTAGCGGCGTGTCATGCCCAGGAGCGTGCGTACGGCGGTCGGGGTGACGCGGGGCGGCGGCGCGTCCGACGGCGTCGCCATCCGGGCGCGGACGAGCTCGCGGAAGACCGGGTCGCTCGTGTACTGGGCGATGCCCATGCCGTGGATGAAGGGGAGGAAGGCGCGGTCGAGGTCGCGCGGACGCCAGCCCAGCATCCCGGTGTCGAGGGTGACGACGATCGCCTCGGCGCCGGCGGCCTCGGCTCGGGCGACGAGGCTCTCGACGAGGGCGTCCTCGCTCGACCAGTAGAGCTGGAACCACCACGGGCCCGCGTCGAGCGCGGCGATCTGCTCGAGCGGGAAGGAGGCCTGGCTCGACACCATGCTCGTGATGCCGAGCGACCCCGCGGCGCGCGCGATCGCGAGGTCGGCATCCGGGTCGACGAGCTCGAGCACCCCGACGGGGCTCGTCAGGAGGGGCGTCGGATGCCGGCGGCCGAAGAGCTCGATCGAGAGGTCGCGCTGGGCGACGTCGCGCAGCATCCGCGGCACGATGCGCCACGAGTCGAAGGCGTCGTAGTTGGCCTCGGCCGTGGACTCCCGGCCGGCGGATCCGGCCACGTACGCCCAGGCGTCCGGGGACATCGCGCGCTCCGCGGCCTCCACGAGCGCGGGCCAGCCGGCGGGCACCGCGGGCCGGGCGCCCGAGGCGCCCGACCGGAAGATCTCCGACTGCCGGGCGCGGCCCGGGTTCACGGCTCGGACCTCGTCGTCCGTCATGGTGGTCTCCTGTCGGTCGGGTGGATCAGGCCTGCCCGTGGGCAGCGCGCGCACGGCGCGAGAGCGAGTCGACGATCACGGCGAGCAGCAGCACGCCACCCGTGATCATGTAGCGGATCGAGGAGTCGAGGCTCAGCAGGGTCAGCCCGTTCGAGATCGACTGGATGACGGCGATGCCGATGAGCGCGCTCCACGCGGAGCCGCGGCCGCCGAAGAGGCTCGTTCCGCCGATGACGGCGGCGGCGATCGCGTTGAGGTTCGTGTCGCCCGCGCCCGAGTTGAGGCCGACCGTCGTCAGGCGACCCGCCGCGAGCAGGCCGCCCACGACGGCGAAGGTCGAGCACAGCACGAAGACCGAGATGTAGACCCGGTCGACCCGGATGCCCGCACGGCGCGCCGCCTCCACGGAGCCGCCGACCGCGTACACCTCGCGTCCCCAGCGGGTGCGGGTGAGCACGAGGTCCATCACGATCACGAGGAGGATGAAGAACACGAACATCACGCCGACGCCGCGATTCGTCGCGAGATAGGCGACGGCGAGCGCGCCCACCACGAGGAGGGCGCCCGCCTTGACGGCCTGCCAGCCGAGCGATCCGGTCGGCAGACCCGCGCGCCGGCGGCGGCGGCGGCGCAGGACCGCGGCGGCGAAGGTCCAGCCCGCCCACAGGGCGACCAGCAGGTAGGCGACCCACGGCGGCAGGAACCATCGGGTCGCGAAGAGCACGATGGGCGACTCGGCGGGCAGGTTGATCGAACCCGTCGAACCCAGCACACCCAGCTGCAGGCCGAGCACCCCCAGCAGGCCCGCGAGGGTGATGACGAAGCTCGGCACGCCGAAGCGCGTGAACAGGATGCCGTAGAGCAGCCCGACGGCGGCCCCCGCGAGGATCGCGGCGAGGATCGCGACGACGAGCGGCCACCCCATCCGGGTGAGCCCCACGCCGAGGATCGCCGCCGCGAGGCCGCTCACCGAGCCGACCGAGAGGTCGATCTGCCCCAGCAGCAGCACGAGCACGACGCCGATCGCGATCGTGCCGCCCGCCGCGCACTGCAGCGTGAGGTTCACGAGGTTGTCGGCGGAGAGGAAGCTCGGGTTGAGGAGCTGGAAGACGCCCCAGATGACGAGGAGACCCACGACGACCGGCAGCGCCCCGAGGTTGCCCGACAGTCGCGAGCGCGCGTCGTCGAGGAGCGCCGCGAATCGGGAGCGCTCCACCTCGACGGGGATGCTCTCGGTCACGTCACGGGTCCGATCCGTCGGGGGCCGGGATAGCTCGTCTCGCGCGCAGGACGGGCGTGCTCGGTGGCACCGGTGATCGCCGCGATGATGTCCTCGTAGCCGACCTCGGAGGTCACGAAGTCGCCGTTGTTGCGCCCGAGGCGCAGCACGACGATGCGATCGGCGACCGCCTGCACGTCCGCCATGTTGTGGCTGATCAGCACGACGCCGTGCCCCCGCTCGCGCAGGCGCTCGATGAGGTTCAGGACCTCCGCCGTCTGGGCGACGCCGAGCGCCGCCGTCGGCTCGTCGAGGATCACGATGCGCGGGTCGCCGATGAGCGAACGTGCGATGGCGACGGTCTGCCGCTGCCCGCCCGAGAGCGCCGCGATCGGCACCCGCACCGAGGGGATGCGTGCCGAGAGCTGGCGCAGCAGCTCCCACGCGGCGCGCTCCATCTCCTCCTCGTCGAGCGTCACGCCGCTGATCTCGCGGCCGAGGAAGAGATTCGCGACGACGTCGAGGTTGTCGCACAGCGCGAGGTCCTGGAAGACCGTGGCGATGCCGAGCGCCCGCGAGGTGGTGGGGTCGGGGATCTGCACGGGTTGCCCCTCGAAGGTCACCTCCCCGCCGTCGGCGGGGTGCACCCCGGCGAGGATCTTCACGAGCGTGGACTTGCCCGCGCCGTTGTCGCCGACGATCGCGACGACCTCGCCCGCGAAGATGTCGAGGTGGATGTCGGTGAGCGCCTGCACCTTGCCGAAGTTCTTCGAGATCCCGCGCATCGAGAGCACGGGCTCCCGCTCGGGCGGGCGGGCGGGCGTGTACGAGGGGACCGCCGTGACGCTCATCGCAGGCCCGCCGCGACGCAGGCAGGGGCGAAGTCGCCCGTGCAGAGCTGATCGACCGTGACGAACTCGTCGGCGATCACGACGTCCGCGATCCGATCGCGGGTCACCGCCACGGGCTCGAGCAGGAACGACGGGATGGCGCTTCCCTCCACCTCGATGTGCGCATCCGCCTGCGGGGTCTCGCCCCGGCTCAGGGCGATCGCGAGATCGGCGGCGCGGTACGCCTCCGGGCGCAGCGCCTTGTAGACCGTCATGTACTGGTCGCCCGCGAGGATGCGCTGCAGGCCCGCGAGCTCGGCATCCTGCCCGGTGACCGGCGGCACGGGCGTGAGCCCGCCGATCTTGAGGGCGGCGATGGCGGCCCCCGCGACGGGGTCGTTCGCCGCGTACACGCCCACGATGTCGGACCCGAAGCGGGTCAGCTGCCCCGTCACCCAGTCCTGGGCGGATGCGGGGTCCCAGCCCGGCGTGTCGAACTCGGCGAGCACGCGGTAGCCGCTCGCGTCGATCACGGCGTGCGCCCCGCGCTTGAACTGCGCGGCGTTGTTGTCGGTCGGCGAGCCGTTGACCATGAGGATGCCGCCGTCTCCGGGCGCGACGCCCAGCTCCTTCAGGCGGTCGACGAGGGACTGCGCCTGCAGGCGGCCGACGAGCTCGTTGTCGAACGAGATGTAGTAGGCCACCTCGGGGTTGGCGATGAGCCGGTCGTACGCGATCACGGGAACGCCGCGCGAGGAGGCGAGCCCCACGATCGTGGACGCGGCGACACCGTCGAAGGGGTCGAGCACGAGCACGCGCACGCCCTGGGTGAGCATCGACTCCGCCTGCTGCTGCTGCTTGGCGGCGTCGCCGTCGGCGTTCGCGTAGAGCACCTCGCAGCCCGGGCAGAGCTCCGCGATGCGCTCGGCGAAGTACGGGCGGTCGGCGCTCTCGTACCGCGCCGTCACCGAGTCGGGCATGAGCAGCCCGATCTTCGCGGTCGCGGGGTCGCCGCCCGTGTTGTCGGCGGTCACCCCGTTGGTGCACCCGACGAGCGTCAGGGCGGCGAGAAGGGCGGCGGTCGCGAGGGCGGCCACCCGGGACGTGCGGATCATCGCGTCACCCGAGTGCCACGCGGAGGTCGGTGCTCGCGGAGCCGGCCGGGAAGGAGCTGCTGCGGTCGGCCGCGAGGCCGAGCGCCCCGAGGAGCGCGGCGCGCGCCCCCAGCTGACCGGCCACGATCTCGGGCGGTGCGGCCAGGCGGGTGGCGAGCGAGCGGTCGACGACCTGGCGAAGCGGTCCGAGCAGCAGCTCCCCGGCCCGGGCGAGCTGGCCGCCGATCACGATGCGCGCGGGGTCGAAGACGCTCGCGACGTTCGCGGCGGCGACGCCGATGTGCGCACCCGCCTCCGCGATCGCCCGGATGCAGATGTCGTCGCCGGCCATCGCCCGCACGATCACGTCGCCCAGCTTGAGGCCCGAGAAGTGCGCCTTGAGGTTCTCGACGATCGCGTCGCCGCCCGCGATCGCCTCGAGGCATCCGAGGTTGCCGCAGCGGCACACGGGGCCGTTCTCGACGATCACCATGTGGCCGAACTCGCCCGCGCTGCCGCTCGCCCCGTGGTAGCCGCGACCGCCCAGCACGAGGCCCGCGCCGATGCCGTCGCTCGCCTCGATGAACACCGCGTCGTCCTGCCCGCGCAGGGCGCCCAGGCGGTGCTCGGCGAGCGCCGAGAGGTTGGAGGAGTTGTCGATGAACACGGGGGCCTGCAGCGCGCGCTCGACGACGTCGCCGATCGCGACGCCCTCCCAGCCGCGCATGATGCCGGGCCGCGCGACCATGCCGCTCGCGGCATCCAGCGGGGCCGAGACCGCGACGCCCACGGCGAGCAGCTCGTCGCGCTCGGCCGAGACGGAGTCGAGCATGTCGGCGAGCAGCATGCCCACGCGGCGGATCTCGTTGTCGGAGCGATGGTCACGGGCGAGCGGCATCTCGTGCTCCGAGACGACCGTGAGGGTCGCATCCGCGAGCGCGACGCGCAGCTGACGCTGCGAGAAGTGGATGCCGCACACGAGCCCCGAGGCGTGCGCGAGGGTGACGTACTGGGCGCGGCGGCCCGAGCGCATCGACTTGGAGGTGCTGAGCACGCCCGACTCGGCGAGCTCCTTGACGATGTTGGAGACCGTGGCGGGCGAGAGCCCTGTCGCCCCCGCGAGCTCGACCTGGGTGAGCCCGCCGTGCTTCTTGACGGCGTCGACGATGCGGCCGCGGTTCGCCTCGCGCAGGGACGTCTGCGACCCCGGGGTGCGCCGCTGGTCCGCCATGGCATTCATGGTAGCGAGGGATCGGCCCGATCCGGGGAAACCGGCTGTCCGGACGGGCCCTCGGCGCGCCCTAGGCTGGGAGGGTGACCAAGGTCTTGAGCTCTCTTCCCGTCGGCGAGCGCATCGGCATCGCCTTCTCCGGTGGCCTCGACACCTCGTGTGCGGTGGCCTGGATGCGCGACAAGGGCGCCGTTCCCTGCACCTACACGGCCGACCTCGGGCAGTACGACGAGCCCGACATCGACGCCGTGCCGGGCCGCGCCCTCGAGTACGGCGCCGAGCTGGCGCGTCTCGTCGACGCCAAGACGGCCCTCGTCGAGGAGGGGCTCGTCGCGCTGCAGTGCGGTGCGTTCCACATCCGCTCCGGCGGCAAGACCTACTTCAACACGACGCCGCTCGGGCGCGCCGTGACGGGCACCATGCTCGTGCGCGCCATGAAGGAGGACGGCGTCGAGATCTGGGGCGACGGCTCCACCTACAAGGGCAACGACATCGAGCGCTTCTACCGCTACGGGCTCATGGCGAACCCCGGGCTGCGCATCTACAAGCCGTGGCTCGACGTGGACTTCGTGCGCGAGCTCGGCGGCCGCAAGGAGATGAGCGAGTGGCTCGTCGCGCACGGCTTCCCGTACCGCGACGCGACCGAGAAGGCCTACTCGACCGACGCCAACATCTGGGGCGCCACCCACGAGGCCAAGAACCTCGAGGAGCTCTCGAGCGGTCTCGACATCGTCGACCCCATCATGGGCGTCGCCTCGTGGCGGGATGACGTGGAGATCGCCACCGAGGTCGTCTCGGTGCGCTTCGAGGCGGGTCGCCCCGTCGCGATCAACGGTGTCGAGTACGCCGACCCGGTGGCCCTCGTGCTCGAGGCGAACGCGATCGGCGGGAGGCACGGGCTGGGTGCATCCGACCAGATCGAGAACCGCATCATCGAGGCGAAGTCGCGCGGCATCTACGAGGCGCCGGGCATGGCGCTGCTGCACATCGCCTACGAGCGGCTGCTGAACGCCATCCACAACGAGGACACGGTCGCCAACTACCACACCGAGGGCCGCCGCCTCGGGCGTCTCATGTACGAGGGGCGCTGGCTCGACCCCCAGTCGCTCATGCTGCGCGAGTCGCTCGTGCGCTGGGTCGGCTCGGCGATCACGGGCGAGGTGACTCTGCGGCTGCGTCGCGGCGACGACTACACGATCCTCGACACGACCGGTCCGCACCTGTCGTACGCGCCCGAGAAGCTCTCGATGGAGCGCGTGGGGGATGCCGCCTTTGGCCCCGACGACCGGATCGGCCAGCTCACGATGCGCAACCTCGACATCGCCGACTCGCGCTCGCGCCTCGAGCAGTACGCCGCGCAGGGCCTCATCGGCGGCGCGACGGGCGAGCTCGTCGGGCGCCTCGAGGAGGGTGCGGCCGAGCGGATCCTGGGTGCCGTCGAGGAGGCCTCGGCGGCCGAGGAGGCGCTCGAGGGCGCCATCGACGCGGCCTCGGAGGGCGCGGCGTTCGACCTCGGCACCGACTGAGGGCGAGGATGGGGCGCATGCGGCAGATGCAGCGCGAGATCATCCAGGCGCTCGGCGTCGTGCCCGAGGTGGATCCGGCGGACGAGGTCGAGCGCCGGGTCGGCTTCCTCGTCGACTACCTGCGCTCCACGGGGGCGCGCGGCTACGTGCTCGGCATCTCGGGAGGCCAGGACTCGACGCTCGCGGGGCGCCTCGCGCAGCTCGCGGTGGAGCGCATCCGGGCCGAGGGCGGCGAGGCCGAGTTCACCGCGGTGCGGTTGCCCTACGCCGTGCAGGCGGACGAGGCGGACGCGCAGCTCGCGCTCGCCTTCATCCGCCCGGATGCCGCGCTCGACTTCGACATCGCGCCCGCCGTCGACGCGGCGGCCGACGAGTACGCGCGTGCCGCGGGCGCGGCGCTGCGCGACTACACGAAGGGCAACGTCAAGGCCCGCATCCGGATGGTCGCGCAGTACGCGATCGCGGGGGAGCGCGGGGCTCTCGTGATCGGCACCGACCACGCGGCCGAGGCGGTCACGGGCTTCTACACGAAGTTCGGCGACGGCGGCGCGGACGTGCTGCCCCTCAGCGGGCTCACGAAGCGCCAGGGGCGTGCGCTGCTCGTCGAGCTGGGCGCCGCGCCGCGCCTCTACGAGAAGGCGCCGACCGCCGATCTGCTCGATCAGAAGCCGGGCCAGACGGACGAGACCGAGCTCGGCCTCAGCTACACCCAGATCGACGACTACCTCGAGGGGCGCGAGGTGCCGGATGACGTGGCGGAGGCGCTCGAGGCCCGGTACCGCGCGACGGCTCACAAGCGCACGATGCCGGTCGCTCCCGCCGACACCTGGTGGCGCGGCGCCTGAGACGCGATCAACCCCCGGTCAGAGGCCGATCTTCTCGCGCAGGAAGTCGTTGAGGAAGACTCCACGCGGGTCGTGGTGGCGGACGAGAGCGCGGAAGTCGTCGAGACGCGGGTAGAGCGGCGCGAGAGCCTCGGCGCCGGCGAGGAACACCTTGCCCCAGTGCGGGCGGGCGCCGAGCGGCAGCAGGCTCTGCTCGAGGCGGGGGAGCGCGGCCTCGACGGCGGGCTGGTCGGGCACCCAGGTGAAGTGGATGGCGACCGCATCCGTGCCGTACGCACCCGAGAGCCACAGCTCGTCCGCGGCGATGCGGCGGATCTCGGTGACCTGCACGAGCGGACGGAGCTCCTCGGCCAGGCTGCGCACCGCGCGGAGAGCGTCGAGCGCTGCCGCCCGCGGCACGAGGTACTCGGTCTGCAGCTCCTCGCCGTTGGAGGGGGTGAACTCGAGACGGAAGTGCGGGAGGCGGTCGAACCAGGGTCCGGGCGCATCCTGCTGCGCGGTGCAGTGCACGGGGTCGACGCCCGCGATCGGATGCACGGGGCCGGGGGAGGGGAGCGCGCCCAGGACGTCGGCGGGGGCGGCGGCATCCGCATCGACGCGACGTTTCAGCCAGAGCTGGTCGATCACCTCGGGATCCGCCCACGTGGTGAAGAGGCTCACGCTGTAGCCGAGCGAGGTGACCTCGTCCACGTGCTCGAGAACGCCCTCGAAGGGCAGCTCGCGGTAGACGGTCTGGGCGACGGCGAAGCTCGGCTCGACCTCGAGCTCGACGCGGGTCACGACGCCGAGAGCGCCGAGCGCGACCACGGCCCCCGCGAATCCGTCGTCGCCCCGCCGCAGGGTGACGAGTTCGCCCGTGCCGTCGACGAACTCGAGGCCCCGCACGGCCGTCGCGAGCGAGCCGTTGCCGACGCCCGAGCCGTGGGTGCCGGTCGACACGGCACCCGCGACCGAGATGTGGGGGAGCGAGGCGAGGTTCGCGAGGGCGAGGCCCTCGCGCTCGAGCACGCGCGCGAGCTCGCCGTAGCGGATGCCGGCGGGCACCGAGACGCTCGCGCGGTCGGCGGAGACACGGACCTCGGCGGGCTCGGCGAGGGCGGCCGTCGAGAGGAGGGTGCCGGGCGTGTCGGCGATGCGTGAGAACGAGTGGCGGGTGCCGAGCGGGCGCAGGGTGCCGGGGGCGGCATCCGTCACGAGGGCGCGGAGCTCGTCGACGGTCGTCGGCGTCGCGATGCGGCCCGTGAAGGCGACGTTGCCCGCCCAGTTGTGTTCGGTCATGTGCTCTCTCCTCGGGTGGTCAGCCAGTCGCGCCAGGCGTCGTGGTGCGTGATCACCGCGGCGCGGGGGAAGCCGTGTGCCGCGAGGTCGGCGAGGTGCTCGTCGACGCTGCGCAGCAGGGGTGCGCCGTCGGGGGAGCGCATCGACGCGGCGAGCTGCTGCGGCGTGCCGTCGAGCAGGTGCGCGAGCGTGAGCGTCGCCGTGAACGACATGCCCACGCCGTGCAGCCAGGATCCCTCACCCCAGTCGAGCATGATCGAGCCGTCGTCGGCCTCCGTGACCGCGACGCTGTGCGGCGGATCATAGACGAAGGCGCGGCTGCGGGGGTGCGGTTGAAGACCGTCGGCGAGCTTGGCGAATCCGGCGATGAGCGCGGGCATGTCGTTGGTGACCAGGTAGAGCGTCGTGTCGGTGCGGTGCCGCGCGTACAGCTCCCAGGCGCCGTCGGCGCGGGTGCGCACCCAGCACTCGACCTCGATGTCGCCGACCGAGAACTCCTTGACCGCATCCGAGCGGCTGCGGTACGGGCGCAGCACCCGCACCCTGCGGATGGCGAGCGGCAGCACCGGATCCGCGAGCAGCCGCCGGGCGAGTTCGGAGGCGCCGTAGCGCAGGAGGATCCAGTGGTCGATCATGTCGAGCAGTTCGCTGATCGAGGCGGCGTCCGGGTGGCGTGCGATGAGCGCCGTGCCGAACACGCGGAGGACGTTCGCATCCGGACCGAGCACGATCGCGGCGCTGACGGCGTTGCGGGCCGCGTCGTGCACGATCGCGATCGTCAGGCGACTGTCGAGCGAGGCCCTCACCTCGCTGCGGGTGCGCTCCACCCCCGTGAGGCGGCGGGCGTAGCGGCGCTCGAGGAGGTCGGGGATGTCGTCGAGCGTGATGCTCGGGCCGGGGGGTGCATCGTCCGCGCGCTGGGGCGCGAGGGGCGCCTGTGGGCGGTGCATGGGCGCGCCGAAGCTCTGCTCGGCCCAGAACGCATGGGCATCGCACGCCGCGAGGTAGTCGCGGGGGAGTGCGTCGCGGATCTCGGCGTCGAGCTCCGCGAGCGCCGCATCGAGCCGTGCGAGCGGGACCGTGCGGGTGGGCAGCTCATCCGGCTCGGGTGCCACCCATGCGCCGTCGATGCGCACCTCGCCTGCGCCGCACGGGGTGAAGGTCAGCTGGACGGCGTCGTCCACGAGCGTGCGGTACCAGCCGCTCAGGCTCGCCGAGCGATGAGCGCGTGCGTGGAAGCCCCAGCAGCGGTCGACGGCGTCGGAGATCCGTCGGAGCGCATCCCGAGCTCCCGCCGTCGCCTCTGCCTCGCCCACGTTTCCTCCGTCTCGATCGTAGGGTGCTGCGGGGGAGGCGCAGCGGCGCGCGCGTGCCAGACTTCCCCGGTGGACGACATCGAGATGGCGCGCATCGCCGGGGGCGAGGTCGTGCTGCACGACGCGCGGCGGAAGGAGCGCCGCACGGTCGTGCTCGAGTCGTTCGAGATCGGCGTGCATCCCGTGACCGAGGAGCAGATGGCGGAGCTGCTGGGGGAGTCGGCGCGACATCCGCGTCGCCCCGCGACCGAGCTCAGCTGGCTGCGCGCCATCCGGCTGTGCAACGCGGCCTCGGAGTGGGAGGGGTTGGATGCCGCCTACGCGGTCGACGGGGAGCGGGTGACCTGGCACGTGGATGCCGACGGCTACCGGCTGCCGACCGAGGCCGAGTGGGAGTTCGCCTGCCGGGCGGGCTCGACGGGCGCGCACTACGGCCCGCTGCCGGAGATCGCCTGGACGAGCGCCGACAACGTGAGTCATCCCCAGGAGATCGGCGGCAAGCTCCCGAACCTCAACGGCCTCTTCGACACGCTCGGCAACGTGTGGGAGTGGTGCTGGGACCTGCTCGACCCCGCGCGCTACGACGAGTACCGCGTGTTCCGCGGCGGGGGATACGCCGACGACGCGTGGAGCGTCCGTGCGGGCACGCGACGCGGCGGTGCGCCGCGCATGACGCACCCGGATGTCGGCATGCGGTTCGCGCGTGGCGGGTTCGATGCGGCGGATGCGGCCCAGGGCTGGTCGGCGCGTGCCGATCGCGAACGTGCGGACACCGACGGCCCGCTGCCGTCGGGCTGGACGCCGCGCCGCAGCTAGAGCTGCGAGGAGTGCGACCTGCGTACGTGGTGTCGCGGTCGCGCGGGGTGGGGCCAAACCTCCATGGGCTGACATAATCTCGGTTCACACGCGTTCCCTGGATTCTCGGAGGCGCGCGAACGCACCCGAGTCCCGAAGGGACCGAGGAAGGAGACGGACCAGGCGCGCGCACCCGCTCGGCGGGTGGTGCTGCTCTGTAGCATCGTCATGCGGGCACTCCTACTGCCTGCCGGGGGCGAGACGCAGCCACGTCTCGCCCCCAACCTTAATGGGCACCGCCGCGACCGCGTCACCCCAAAACGCGGGAGCGCGCGCCGTCACATTCCGGGCCATGCTCGGACGGTGGACATACGCAGCGAGTTCTCCGGCCTGTTCCCGTACGCGACCGACACCGAGCTAGACATCTTGACCAGCCTCTGGGTGCAGCGCGTCGGCCGACGGAATGTGCCAGGTGAGGACCGGGGGCTCCTCGGCGACTTCATCCGCGCGATTCACGAACACGACGGATTCCGGCTCAGTGACGGGGGCAGCGCTGGGCTGCTCGTGTAGGGGCTGACACGTCTTGTCGGAGTGGTAACGCTTCTGGAACGGAAGCCCGCACGCCGGGCAGTGTGACGACACCTGGGACACCGCCGCCATGGTGTCGTAGAGATCGAACACACCCGACGTCGGCCCCCACCACCATTCACGAATCTTCACCTTGGCCTTCTTGCGGTAGCCCTCGGTCAGCTGCGTCATAGTGACGGTGTCGAACGTGATAGCCGAGAAGAGGCGATTAGGTCGCCAGGCCTCAATCTCGGCACCCTTCGAGCTCGGCGCCGGTGCATACCCGCGACAGACGGTAATACCCCAGCTGATTTGGCGGAGACGCCGGTCCGCGTTGTCGAAGTCCGGCGCGGTGTAGCGGACGACTACGCCGCGCTTACGCAGCTGCGGGAGCAAGACGCGGATATGCTGCGGCATCCCGTCCTCCCGCGCATCGAGGACTCCTGTGACCTCGTCGAGCAGGAGCGGCCCGCCGCGATGCGCGTGCAGCTGGTCCCAGTGCTCGAACAGCGTGAAGCCGTCGTAGATGCGACCCGTGCGGGGATCGTTCAGAGGCACGGTCGAGAGGATCGGACGGTCCGCGAGAATGTCCGCGATGGTGTCGCGGATCATGGTCGCCGTCTTGCCGTGGCCGTTCGCTCCCATGTAGCCATGGATCGCGAGAGCCCGCCGCCGCGACACCTTCTCATCTGACGCCCTGAACATGACCGATGCCGGGTGGAAGGGTGCCGACGCGTCGCGCGCCAGCGGCGCGCTGACGCGCGCTCTTGTCGCGCGTCGTGTCGTCACCCTGCACCCCCAGCAGCGGGCACGTGCGAGATGCCGCGAAGGATCAGCTTCACGACTAGGCAGATGATCCAGGTAGCGACGAGCGCACCAAGGACGACGTTGGCAACGGTGAAGTCGAACCACGCCCCGAGGGGCTCCAGGCGGTCCGCCGCCGTGTTGATCGTGTCATCGAACGTGAGGAACCAGGCGGGCGGGTCCCACGGCGGGAAGAGCCCGGTAGCGAAGTCCACGAACCCCGACGCGACAGCCATGAACCATTCAACGATCACGCTGCGCCTCGCGTTCTTTAGCCGGGTCCTCATCGAGCCAGAGGGCGAACCGCACCCAGGCCACCGAGAGGCGACGAGCCAGCGGCCCGAACGCAACGAACGGGAGCAGCACGAGCGCACACGCGACAGGGAACGAGATCACGAGCCACCGCCCCGGCTGTAGCCGATCACGCCGCCGATCATGCTGATGATGCCGATAGCGCCCGGGATCACAACGCCGAGCGTTGTGAGTGGTTTCACCATGGCCGCGAGCTGCGCCCCGCCACCGTCGCACGCGTAGAACAGCTGCTGCTCACCGAGATACGGCAGCTCAATCGTGAAGCCCTCGCATCCCGTCGCGTCGATAGAGAACGACCAGCCGGACAACTCACCGATCAGCACCCCGGGAGGTGACTTCTCCCACGCCTGGCTCATCTGGTACCCCTCCAGGTTCACCACAGCGGGTCGAGGCACGAATGCCCACTCGAGCGCGCATTTGATCGGCGTCAGCACCCACTCGACGGGGTTAAGTTCGGCCCACCCGTCATCGAGACAAGTGCGGTAGCGGTCCGGGTCCTGCACGTCCGCATTCATCTGCTCGGCAGCCTCAGCAGGCGACGACTGCCCGCCAGACCATTCACCGGTCGTCGGGTCCGCATACGGTGCACCGATCGAGATCCGACCCGGCTGAAAGACGCCAGAGTAGACGTTGCACTCGTCCAGATCGACCGTGTGAATTCCGTAGTGGCACTCATAGTTGTCGGCCTTGTCAGGGTCCGTGAACCACTCGGCGCACTCGTTCTCCAGGTCGAAACACGAGACCGGGTAGCTGCTCACGGTGCGGATCAGATCGAGCTTGCAGGCACCCTCACGGCACTCGGGGTACGTGTCCCACCAGTCCGCATACGCATCCGTCACGTCTTCGTCGTAGAGCGGGTTCCCGAGCGAGTCGTCTACCTGCACATGCGAGGGGCGCACGCCGTCCGGGAGTGCAGGGCACTCGGGCGGCGCGAAGCTGCCAGAAGACTCCGTATACGTGCCAGCGGAGGTTTGCGTGTACGTGTGACCGTCCGACGCTTCGATCGTGCACACCATCGACCGCTCGGGATCAGCAGACGTCGTAGGGACAACCCAGCCTGATTCGGGAACCGTCGAAGCCGTAGTGACAGCCATCCTCAGAGCTTCGCCACGATACGCGGGATTAAGGCCGCTAGGCGAGCTGACCTGTACCCACCAGCCCAGTTCACCGGACTCGCAGTCAGGTGCAAACCCGGTCGTGGCTTGGGAACTCCCAACGAGCACCACACGCGGCCCGCCGCTAGCGGTGGTGCCGACCATCGTCATATCGCCCTGAAGAAAGTAGGGCGGTAGGTCCACCCAAACTTGGAGTCCTGCCGGAGCCACCCCCGACTCCACGAAGCAGTAGCGCTGCGCCGACAGCGTAGACGCGAGGTAGTACGTAACTCGGGTGACTTGAAGGCAGTAGGAGCCTGTGCACATTTGGCCCCAGACCGGGTCGCCGCTCGCGTCTTCGTTCGGCACGAACCCCGAAACGGTGTCGAACATGCCAGTGCAGTCGTTCCCAGTAACCGTGCGGAGCACGTCGCCCCAAATGTCATCGCCCGTCGCCGCACACACCAGCCCTTGCGAATCAATTCCGAGCATGTTCGTGATGCCGTTGCCGATGGCGAACGAGAACGGCAGCCCCATGAGCGCGCCGAGCGCGCCGCCCGCCGTGTTCACACCCTTGCGGAACGCCGTAGCCTTCGTCGCGGGCGCTGACATCTTCTTGCCGTTCGTGCCGCCGAATTCCTCCAGCTCGGCCCGCCGCGTGATGTAGTCCTCATAGGAGTCAGGCCGGCCAACGTAGTTCGGGTTCGCGGGGTCCTGGCCGAACTGGGCGGCGAGGCCGTCCCAAGAATGGTTGTAGCGATGCTGGTTCGCCAGCTGCTCGGCGCGCCACTTGTCGGGCATCGCGTCGCCCAGCACCGACCCGAGCGTGTTAATCATGAATTCCCGTGGCTTCGAGGTCGAAGGCTTGAACGGGTTCGGGTTCTTCCGCTTGCGGTCGATCTCTTCCTCGAAGTGCTCACGCGCCTCGGGAGTGGCATCCGGGTTCGCAGGGTCGTAGTCCTGCCAGACCTCGCTGAAATCGTCCTGCGGGTACATCTCATCGAACATCTGCGGGTCCCACGGGTCGCCCGTCGCGTCGAACGAATCCGGAATGAGGGGCTGTGGCTTCATCGGAAGCTTGCGCTTCTTCATCTCGCCCAACACGTCGAGATAGTCGTCCCACATCGCACGGGAGCACGGCCCGATACGGTTGCCGAGCCAGTTCAGCCGCTCTTCACAGCCGAGCGTTGCGTGTCGCCACATCACGTCTTCATCCGGCGCGCCGGTCCAGTCCTCGGCGTGCGCGGCGACGGTCGTGAGCGGCACGAGGCCGACCGCGAGGCCGACCGCGAGCAGTGCAGCGACGGCGCGAGGCATACGCATGATGGATTCCGTTTCGGTCGATGAATGCATGACGGGGGCACGGCAGGGGGGATGCCGTGCCCCCGTGGGGGAGTGCGGGTCAGCCGCGCGCGAAGCGCTTGACGAGACGCCACACGACGGTCGCGACCAGGATCGGCACGCCGACGAGCGCCGCGACGGGCAGCGCCTCGTTGATCCCGTCCGAGATGGGAGCGGTCAGGCTCTCGACGAGAGTCGGGTCCTCGGGGTCCATATTCACCTCCTACTTTTACTTGCGAACCCTGGTCACCATGGCGACGAGTCCGGCGACGATCCCGGCGACGGTTGCCGACGAGAAAACCCCAGCCGCTGCCGTCGCGAGGGCGACAGCATCCGGGGTCGAGAGAATCGCGTCCATCAGTCCGCGAACTCACGAATGAGCGCCCACACCGTGGACACGAGAATGACGACCGCGAACACGGTCAGCAGCTGCGCGATCGGAGGCACGAGGGTCATCGGTGGAACCTCGCGACCACGTAGAACGCGAGCAGGAACAGCACGATGCCGCCCGCGAACACGGCAGCCCAGAACGCCGACTCAGCCAGCACGAGCGCGCGCTCCATCACCGCACCGCCTGACGGTCGCGCCAAGGCTGCACGATGAGAGCGGCGACGATAACCGCGCTCCAGAGGATCGCGTCGAGCGCGGCCAGCACGCCGATCACGCCCCACATGTTCACGATGCCGCCTCTTCCACCAGTTCGGGGTAGAGGCACCCCAGCCACCCGCACGCGATCTGCGCGCGGGTAGCGACGGGGACGACGTACAGCATGGCTCAGGCGGCGGTCTTGCCGGAGGCGGCGGGGCTCGAATGGTCGAGGATCGCCTGAACGATCGGATCGACGGCGGGGCCGACGAATCCGCACGTGACGCCCTTGTTGCCCTCGACGGCGTACATACCGAAGCGCACAACCCAGGCGATCTTGTCGCCGGGGCGGGGGCGGAAGGCTTCGACGGCGGATGCTTCGAGCTTGACCTCGGTTGCGCCCTTCTGGCCGTAGAAGCCATCCGAGAACACGGCCACCTTCAAGCCGCCATCCTCGGGGCCGCGCCCGTTGCCATCCGCCGACCGCGCGTAGGTCTTCTTCGTGCTCATGATCTCGCCCACGATCACCGCGGGCGCTTCCTGCATCTGCATATCGATTCCTGTTCGTTCGGAGCCTCCTGGGAGGCGATGCACACCAGCCGACCGCCTCGCAGCGTGCAGACGAATACCCCCGTTCCGTCAAACCTGGGGACTAGACGCGCACCACAGCGCAGCGATATACGCGAAGCGCTCACGAGCCGAGAAAACGGCAGCCCGTAGCCAGGTGGGATGGCTGATTAGGTCGAGGGGGTCACCAAACTGACCCCCGTGTTACAGGCCGGGGGTCAGACGCCCGCTGAACGCGAGCGGGGCTCACTCGTGGCGATCGCCGCGCTCGAGAACCGTTGTCGGGTCTGAAGGGCCGCCCGTGTCCGGGCGGGGTTGCCTCCCGAGCCCGACGCGTCAAGGGCGCTTAGTCACCACTCCCAACGTTGCGTAGGCGGTGCGGGAAGGAACTCCGTTCCTCCGCGTCCAGACATGGGCAGGCAGGGGGAGTGGTGCCACGCGTCCGCGCAAGCGCGGATCGGCGCAAGCGCCGACCACTTGACCCGTCGTTCTCGTCCGGCATCCGGGCAAGGGCGCACCAAATGGCAGGCCATTTGGTGGCCACCAACAAGCGAAAGGATCGAAATGGAAACCTTCATCACCCTGGACCCGACCGAGGCGCGCGCGAGCGGCATCCCCGCAGACGGCGTACGCCACAACACCGAGCACTCGCTGCGGGTGGACGAGCGCCTGGCAGTCGGCGTGAAGCGTCGCCGTCGCTGGCACTGCATCTGCGGGAACTTCGTGATGTTCGCGTATGACACTCCCGCCAAGGCCGGCTACCGCAGCCACTTCCGCGACGAAGAGGCAATGTCCACGTGGGAGGCCGAAGTCACCCAGCCGAGCGAAGCGATGCCCGAGCCGTTCGACTTCGCAGCCATCGAAGACCCGGCCTACGCGAACGAGTGCGACGGGTGCAGCTGATGCTGCACCGCCGTGCAGAGCCCGAGACGCTGGCCGAAGCGCGTCGCGCCGACCGCGTCAGCCGACGCGTGCGACAGCTCGAAGCCGCGTACCAGGCCGAGCAGGACGCGCGTTCCACGATCGCCTACATCGTCGCGGGGCTGCGACGAGACGGCGTCTCGTGGCAGCGGATCGGCGTCGTGCTCGGCATGACGCGGCAGGCCGCACAACAGCGTTTTGACAAGCGAAGTTGACGCCGAAAACCGGCAGGTAGCGCAACCCGCAATTGACGCCTACTCGCCGCCACGGGCCGCACAGCGCGTCCCAGAGGCATCCGTCTGATGCCTCACCACCTGAAATCCACCGTTTGACCCGTCCGTAGGAGGGACCATGAACACGACCGATCCGCGCCTGATCGCGCGCGATATCCGCCGCACGCTCCGCATCCACGAGCGCACCAACCGAGCCGCGATCCGGCTACCGGACCCTGTCGCGGCACTCGTGGCCGACGTGCTGGAGCACTACGCCGCGACGTCGAGCGAGGTGCAGCACCACGAGATCTACGACCGCGACGCGGTGCTGTGGATGGTCGCGGCGCAGCACGTCGCGCGCCTCTTCACGCTCACCGAGCGCCAGGCGGTGCACACCGTCGAGGCGGCATCCGACGCGCTCGGGATCATCCCCGCGTGGCTGTACACGACGAAGCCGCCGTATGAAGGGCAGTACCTCTGCTTCACCGGGCCGCAGCTGCGCCGCATCGTGCGCTACTTGCAGAAGCGGGCCGAGCAGTGACCGGCGAGACGCAGCTGCGCCCGGGAGCGCCGACCCAGTTCGAGCGCGCACAGCAGGCGCTGCGCGTCATCGAGCGCGAGGCCGAGCGCCTCTGCCACGGTCGCGAGGACGCGGCCACACGACGTCGGAGGCTCGACGTCATCGACCGACAGACCAAGGTCCTGGCCCTGGCCGTCGAGGTCGCCTACAGGTCGTCGGGTCCCCACCGGTAGGCGGCATCCGCCTCGACGCGAGCGCGCTCAGCATCCGATGCGATGCGGGCGCGCTCGTGCACGTTAAAGCGCACATCCGGACGCGTGTCCGGCCCGATGCGCTCACCGTCGAACGGGGCAGGCCCGTCCGTCTCGGCAAGACGGCGACGTCGCTCGGCGCGATCGCGGATCGCGGCCGCGTCGGGCTGCGCCGCGACGTCGGAGGCCCGCTCGGATTCACCCGCGCCGAGTGCTGCGCCCAGCTCCAGCCCGAGCGCGGCCCAGAGTTTCGCCGGGTCCGCATCCGGCTCGGCAGCCTGCGCGACGTCGATACGACGTCGGAGCATCGGGCCGTACTGCTTGAGCAGATACGTCCAAGCACGTGCATCATCCGATGGCCGCACGAACGTGACCGGCGCGGCCTCCAGCTCACTGCCGAAGACGTCGGCATGTAGCTGACGCGCCCACGCAGCAGCGCCCCACACATCGGCGGGGGAGAGGGTCGCGAAGTCGTAACCCGCGCGCTTCTGGGGCTTGACCTCCAGTTCGAGGCGCACCCAGCCGGGATAGAACTTGTCGGCCTGATCCGGGAACGCGCCGCGCATCTGCTTCCCCTTCTCATAGAGCCGCGCGAACACCGACGACTGACGGGAGCCGAGGTAGAGCGTCCGACCCTTGGGGGAGCCCTCAACGAGCCAGTCTCCGAGCGTGTCGAGGCTCAGGTGGCGCTTGCGTTCCTCACCACTCGGGAGGAACTTCGCGACCTTCTGGCACATCTCCAGCAGCAGCGGCCAGGGCTCGTGGCCCTTGAAGTCGTAGGCGGCATCGACGCGAGTGACCTTGTGGCGAGGCCAGAGCGACCGCACGCACTCCACGAACGCAGCGGTGTCCGCGCCGGAGGCCCACGCGGAAGGAGCAGCACCATTGTTGCCTCCGTAGCTCACACGCGCGACCACGTCACCGTTGCGGACAATCTCGGCCCCGGCTGAGTAGCCGTTGAGACCGGGTGCCGAGCGCCAGACGCCATCGAGCCACGACGCCAAGCCCTCAACTACGACCGTCGGCTCTTCGTCAATCGTCGCCGTGTACCAGTCGAAGAACGCGCCGTCGCTGGACAGACGCGCGTGGGCCGACTCCGAGCCAAGGCTTTCCCAGAAGCGCTTCACCTCAGCAGGGGACAGCCGCCCCCCGGTCACGAGTGAACCTCACACTGACATAATCGTGCTTATCAGCGCAATGGCCGCCTACATGACAGGCATACGTGATGCGGGTCCGGAACGCGCCCCGTGACCCGTCAGAACGGCAGTTCGGACGCGCCGGGCGGTGCGATCAGGATGCCGACGATCGCGCCCGTGCCGTTGTACGCGACGCGACCCATCCACTCGCCGCGCTCATGCTCGAGCGTCGTCTGGACGACGGCGCCCTGCGCCAGATGGCGGTTCACGAAGCGCTCGAGGCTCGTGCGACCGTCGGGTGTCTGCACGATCGGGTTCCGGCACGCCCGCAACCGACCCGTGGCGTCGACCACCTGCCGCCAGGTGCCCATGAGCCGTCGCTTGGTGAGCACCCGGGCGCAGCTGTAGCTCATGAGCTCGCGCACCCCTGCGTAGTCGTCCGCGGCGAGAAGCTCGAAGACGTGCGTGGTGCGTTCCATGAGGTCGACGGATGCGGCGGCCGCGTCGGGCGTGTCATCCGCGCCGAACCGTTTGAATGCGGCCTGACGGCTCACCCCGAGCGCCTCGCCGATCGCCTGCCAGGACGTCCCGGCTCGCCGCGCCTCCCCCACGAGCTCGTGGAGTCGACGGTCGGCGAGGCCGATCAGATCATGCGTGTCGCGGATGCGATCCGTGATGCTGCCGGCATCCGCGGTGTCGATCGAGCGCGCGAGGTCGAGCAGTGACGGGGTCTCGGAGGTGCTCATCATCCGACCATACGCCGAGAAACGTGATTGTCAACTGAAGTTGACGATCACGTTTCTCGCGAAGTACTCAGTCGTTCCCGACGAAGTCGCTCACATCGCCCACGAGGCGCGTGTGATCGGCCGGGATGTCGTCGACGGCGGCGTGGGCGACCTCCGCCGCGAACTCCGCCACGTTGTAGAGCTTTCCGGCCGACTCGCGACGCGAGGCGATCGCGCCGGGATTCACCCGCTCGAGCAGTGTCGCCGTGATCGTGCCCTCGATCATGTCGCCCGAGACCACGACGAACGACACGCCCGCCGCCTCGAGCTCCGGGATGCGCGCACGCAGCGCGTCCTCACCGGCACGCTTGCTGCGCGCGACGGGCTCGTACTCGGGCATCGTCGGCACGGTCTCGATGAAGTGCGCCTGATGGCTCGTGACGAAGACCACACGGGAGCCGGCACCGAGCAGAGGAAGCGCCGCATCCAGCACGTTGAGCTGCGCGTCGCGGTTCAGCCGCATCGCGTAGTCCTCGCCGAGGCCCGACTCCATCCCGCCCGAGGCGTTCAGCACGAGCAGGTCGAGCCCACCCCACGCCTCGCGCACCTCGGCGAACATCTGGGCGAGGGATGCCGGATCCGTCAGGTCGGCACCGATCGCGAGGGCCTCTCCCCCGGCCGCCTCGATGCCCGCGACCACCTTGAGGGCGCGCGCCTCCTTGTTGCGGTAGTTGATGACCACCTTCGCGCCGGCAGCGGCGAGGTAGCCCGCCGTGTCGGCGCCGATGCCCCGCGAGGAGCCGGTGATGAGGGCGCGGACACCGCGCAGGGAGTCGGGGGCGAGCACGTCGTTCACGGTTCACCAGCCTAGCCACAGCGGATGTCGTGCGAGCACCCGCGCGACGTCGGCGCGCGGTGATAGTTTCGGGGAACGACGACGAAGGGATGCCGCCGTGGGACCTGATGTGATCACCACCTGGGCGTGGGTCGTCTGGCTCGCCCTCATCCTGATCTTCATCATCATCGAGGTGAACACGCTCGAGTTCACCTTCCTCATGCTCGCGCTCGGCTCGGTCGGCGGGCTCGTGGCGGGCCTCTTCGGCGCCCCCTGGTGGATGCAGCTCATCACCGCGGCGGTGCTCGCGCAGCTGCTCATCTTCGTGGTGCGGCCGCCCCTGCTGCAGCGGCTGCGGCGCGGGGGCGACCCCGCGCTGTCCAACATCGACGCGCTGATCGGGCTCGCCGGCACCGTGACCATGCCGTTCGCCGATCGTGCCGGGCAGGTGAAGCTCGTCAACGGCGACGTCTGGACCGCACGGCTCGCGCACGGGGTCGACGACATCCCGCTGGCCCCGGGCGCCCGCATCGTGGTGACGTCCATCGACGGGGCGACCGCGGTCGTCACGCCCGCATCCGACAGCGCACCCGACCCCGCACCCGCATCCGAGGAGGACGCAGCGTGAACGACAACGTGTTCCCGACGGTCGTGACGATCGTCATCGTGCTGGTGGTGGTGATCTTCGTCATCACGATCCTCTCCAAGTCGATCCGCATCGTGCCGCAGGCCTACGCCGGTGTCGTCGAGCGACTCGGCCGCTATCACAAGACCCTCCAGCCGGGGCTCAACCTGCTCTGGCCGATCATCGACCGGCTGCGCCCCTTCGTCGACATGCGCGAGCAGGTCGTCTCGTTCCCGCCGCAGCCCGTCATCACCGAGGACAACCTCGTCGTCTCGATCGACACGGTCGTCTACTTCCAGGTGACGGATGCGCGCGCGGCCACCTACGAGATCGCCAACTACCTGGGAGCTGTCGAGCAGCTCACCACGACGACCCTCCGCAACGTCGTCGGCGGCCTCAACCTCGAAGAGGCGCTCACGAGCCGCGACAACATCAACGGGCAGCTGCGCGTCGTGCTCGACGAGGCGACCGGCAAGTGGGGCATCCGGGTGAGCCGCGTCGAGCTCAAGGCCATCGACCCGCCCGTCTCCATCCAGGACTCGATGGAGAAGCAGATGCGCGCGGAGCGCGACAAGCGCGCCGCGATCCTGACGGCGGAGGGCACCAAGCAGTCCGCGATCCTCGAGGCGGAGGGGCAGCGTCAGGCGGCGATCCTCCAGGCGGAGGGCGACGCGAAGGCCGCCGTGCTGCGCGCCCAGGGTGAGGCGGAGGCGATCCAGACCGTGTTCAGCGCCATCCACACCGGCGACCCCGACTCGAAGCTGCTCGCCTACCAGTACCTGCAGACGCTGCCGAAGCTCGCCGAGGGCGACGCGAACAAGCTCTGGATCATCCCGAGCGAGCTCACCGAGGCGCTCAAGGGCATCGGCGAGGGATTCTTCGCGCCGCGTCACAGCACGGGCATCGAACCGAACACGGATGCCGCGCCGCGCCCGTGACGTGAGCGGCGGCTACCTCTCCCCCGCTCCCCCGCGCGTGCTCGCCCACCGCGGGCTCGCGCTCGAAGCTCCCGAGAATACGCTGCTCGCCTTCCTGCACGCGGTCAACGCGGGCGCGACACACATCGAGACGGATGTGCACGGCTCCTCCGACGGCGTCTCGATGGTGAGCCACGACCCCGACCTCACGCGGCTCGCCGGGCGCAAGGTGGCGGTCGCGCAGCTCACCTCGGCCGAGCTGCGCCGAGTGCAGCTCGGCGCGGCGCAGGGCTTCTGTTCGCTCGCCGAGGCACTCGACGCCTTCCCCGAGACCCGCTTCAACATCGACGTGAAGTCGGCCGACGCGATCCCGGGCACGATCAAGGCCATCCGGGACCTGAACGCCGCCGAGCGCGTGCTCGTGACATCGTTCTCGACCGCGCGGCGACGCGCCGTCACGAGCGAGCTCCCCGGCGTCGCGACCTCGCTCTCGGCGAGCGGGGTGCTGCCGGCCGTGCACGCCGCCCGCGCGGGCGCGGTGCGCACCCTCCGGCGCCTCGTCGCCGACGTGGATGCGGTGCAGCTGCCGGTGCGCGTGCTCGGCGCGCGCGTCGACACGGTCCGTGCCATCCGCACCTTCCAGGAGGCGGGCGTCGAGGTGCACTTCTGGACGATCAACGATCCGCACGAGATGCTGCGACTGCTCGAGCTGGGCGCAGACGGCCTCGTCACCGATCGCGCCGACCTCGCCCTCCCGCTCGTCGCGGAGGCCCGTCGCGCCCGTCCCTGACCCCGGGATCCTGAGCGCTGCACGCGTCCCGCTGCCAATGCATGCGGAGGACGCTGGGAATGACCTGTTAACGGGGGTGCGGGCGGAAGCGATCCGCCACGGTAGACGTTGTACCGGGCACCCGGCGATCCACCGATGTCGCCCGGTCGTCGCGTGTTCGCACGCGGAACACCCCCCACCCACGGCGCACGGAGGAGGCCACACGATGGCGGATCGCAGCTTGCGCGGAATGCGACTCGGAGCTCAGAGCATGCAGAGCGAAGAGGGAGTCGAGTTCTCGCCCCGGAAGAAGGCCGTGTACCGCACGGATGACGGCACGACCTTCGAGGTCGTGTTCGCCGCAGAGGCGGAGATCCCCGAGGTGTGGGAGTCGCCGCGCACCGGCCAGGAGGGCCGGCTCGTGGACGAGAACGGCGAGCTCGTCGAGACCGAGGTCGTCGAGGAGAAGGCCGCGCGCACCCACTGGGACATGCTGCTCGAGCGGCGCACCCGCGCCGAGCTCGAGGAGATCCTGCAGGAGCGACTCGAGTACCTGCGTGCGCGCCGCGGCGAGGCGACCAAGCAGAGCAAGAGCGCCTGAGGCGGGTCTCGATACGCGGCTGCGCCGCTACTCGACCGGCGGGGTGCGGCTGCGCCGCTACTCGACCGGCGGGGTGCGGCTGCGCCGCTACTCGACCAGCGGGGTGCGGCGGCGGCGACCGCCGAGTGACGCGCCCAGGAGCGCACCGAGGGCGGCGATCGCGACCCCCCACTCGACCCCCCGCCCGATGAGGACCGCGGGGGTCGTCGTGCTGCTGAGGGGCGCGTCGACGACCATGCTCGCCGCCGTGTAGCGCGGCAGCTCGTCGACGATCGTGCCGTCCGGCAGGATCGTGGCGCTCGCGCCCACGGTCGAGATGTTCACAACCGTGCGGCCGAGCTCGATCGCGCGGATGCGGGCGATCGCGAGCTGCTGCACGCTCTCGTCGGTCTGCCCGAAGTCGGCGTTGTTGGTCTGGGCGAGCACGATCCGACCGCCCTGGACGACCCCCTCGCGCATGAGCTGGTCGTCGACGATGTCGAAGCAGATCGCGAAGCTCGCGAGAACGGGGTGACCCTCGCGGCCGACGTCCATCACGGCATCCGTCGTGCCCGGCGTGTACTCGCGCTGGATGAGGTCGATGAGCTCGGGCGCGAACTGGCGCCACACGGCACGGTCGGGCACGTACTCGCCGAAGGGCACGGGATGCCGCTTGTCGAAGTGGTCGGACGCGCCCTCCCCCGCCCGCCAGACGAGCGAGGTGTTGAAGTACTCCTCGCCCCTCTTCGTGACCGACCAGCCGACGAAGGGCGCATCCGCCGCGGAGGAGACCGCGTCGAAGATGCGGGCGGCGCCCACGACCCGCAGCGGGTCGAGGTCGGAGCCGCCCTCGGGCCAGACGACGACGTCGACGCCCTCGTCGTAGACGGCTCGGGTGGCCTCGAACTGGGCGAGCAGGTTGTCGCCGCGATGCTCGGGCGGGTCGAAGTAGCCCGTCTTGCCGTTGCCCTGCACGGCGCCGACGCGCAGCGTGCCGTCGCTCTGCACGGGGAGGGCGGGGAACGCGACGAGCACGGCGGCGAGAGCCGTCACGAGCATCGCACGCAGCAGGCGCGGCGTCGCGGTCTCGCGCACGGAGGCGACGGCGACCGCGACGAGGAACACCATCACGAAGCCGACGCCCGAGACCCCGAGCCACGCGAAGAGCGGGGCGATCGGACTCGCCGACTGGGACTCGGCGATGCGCCCCCACGCGAAGCCGCCGTAGGGCCAGATGCTCGCGATCGCCTCCCGCAGGGTCCAGAGACCCGCGATCACGGACGGGACGAACAGCATCCGTCCGAGCACGCCGCGCACGGCGCGCGGCACCACGCGCGTCGCGACCGCGATGAGCATCGTGCCGAGCCCGCACCACAGCGCCATCACGAGGCTCAACGCGAACCACGGCACGGCGCGCACGATCCACAGCTCGTCCGGTCCCAGGAACTCGGTCATCCACGGGATGTGCACGAGGTAGAAGGTCAGCCCGAAGGCGAGACCCACGAGGAGACCGGCGCCCGCCCGGCGGCCATGGGCCGCCACGAGCACGAGCCCGATGCCGAGGAAGGCGAGCGGCCACCAACCGAGCGCAGGGAAGGCCGCATCCGTCACGAACCCCGCGACGACAGCGAGCAGCACCGCACCCCACAGCGGCACGAAGGGGCGTGTGGCGTCGGGTGCGAGGGCGGGCACGGGCATCGGAAGCTCAGCCTAGAGCGCCGACGCCCGGGGTGCGCTCAGCCCGCCGGGTTCGTGGCGCGTCCGTCGAGCCAGAGCGTGTCGCTCGCGTCGGCGTGGGTTCCGTCGCTGCCGACGTGCTTCGTGCTGATCTGGGGTCCCTTGGTGATCACGTGCACGAGCGCCATCGCGTGGCCGCGGCCGAGCCCGTAGTCGGCGGCGAGCCACTCGACGATCGGCGTGGCCTTCGTGCCGGGGCCGAAACCCTTCTCCCGGGCGCGCTCGATGAACTCGCGCGGGGTGAGGCCGGTCTTCTGCTCGATGTTGTCGAGGTACGCCTGGAACGACATGGGGTCCTTTCGGTGGTGCGGCGGGTGCGACGGGGTCGAGCTTCGCGGGGGTCGGTCGGTCATGCGAGAGTTTCGACTCAGCTCGAAAGGTTCATACCGCGCCGGCGATGAGCGCCTCCCCCAGCGGCGTGCGCAGGTGCATGACCCGGGCACCGGCGCGTTCGGAGCGGATGAGGCCCGCCGCGGCGAGAACCGCGAGATGGTGCGAGGCGGTCGAGATCGCGATCCCCGCCTCGGATGCGACGCGGCTCGTCGTGCGCGGATCCTGCGCCGAGAAGAGGATCGCGGCACGCGTCGGGCCGAGGAGTGCCGAGACGGCGTCCTCCGCAGCATCCGGGTCGCGGGCCCAGCTCGCCGTGAGGCCGGCCGGGTAGAAGATCGTCGGAACCGACGGCGCATCCGTGATGACCGTGCACCGGCGCCCCATGACGGACGGCACGAGCACGATGCCGCTGCCCTGGCAGTCCAGATCGAGGCTGAACGCCTCGAGCTCCACGACGACCGACGACGCCTCCCAGCTCACCTGCGGATGCAGTTCTGACGCCATCGCGCCCAGCCCGCGCGTCGCGATCGTGCGGCTGCGCACGGCGATGTCGCTGCGGAGCACCCGCTCCAGCTGCGGCCACACGGGCGCGATCACGGCATCCCACATCGTCAGCCACGCCTCCGCGATCGCGGCGCGCGCCCGATCCGGCTGCTCGAGCAGCCGTTCGACGGCGGCGGCCGCCGTGCCGCTCGAGCGGACGAGCACCTTCGTCATGTCGGTGGTGAAGGCGTCGTCGGGGATGCTGCGGATCCGTTCGGCCTCGCGCTCGGGGGTCATGTCCCACGCGGGCGGCGCCGTCAGGAAGTCGGGGAAGTACCCGGCGTCCCGGATGATGAGGGCGAGCAGCTCGAACGCCTCGCGCGGCACGCGAGAGCGCACGGCCCGGAGCCAGCCCCACTGCAGGGGATGCTGTTCCGGCTGCTGCAGCACGCGGACGGCGTGGCTCAGCTCGTGGCCGGGCGACACCCCGAAGCGGACGGCGTTCAGGTCGTCGGCCGCCATCCGGAAGCGCACGAGCTTTCGATCCACGTCGAAACTCTAGGGGAGGTCGGCCGGGCGCGAGAACCTGGCCGCATGAACGACGGCATCACCGACAGCATCACCGACAGCCCAGCCCTCGTCGTCGTCGACGGCGAGTCCCTGCGCATCGGTTCCGGCAGAACCCAGCGCTTCGTCGGGCGAGACCACGGCGCGGGCATCTCGTACTTCCTGGTCGCCAATGCGCCGGGCGAGGGTCCGGGGCTCCACCGGCACCCCTACCCGGAGACGTGGGTGGTGCTCGAAGGTGAGGCGCTCATCCGCGTGGGTGACGAGCAGCTCAGGGTGACCGGCGGAGAGACGGCATCGTGCGCAGCGGGCGTATGGCACGCCTTCACGAACTGCGGCACCGGCCGGCTGCGCATGCTGTGCGTCCACGCCTCCGACGAGATCATCCAGGAGAACTTCGAGGAGTCGGCGGCGCGGTGAGTTCGCGTCAGCCGACGCTCGAGTAGGCCACGATGCCGCGGCGCACGGCGTCGATCGCGCTGCGCGCCGTGCGGCCGAGCTCGCCGTCGGCCACGATCGAGAGCTGGTCGAGCAGGTCGATCACCTGCTTCATCCAGCGCACGAAGTCGCCCGCGGCGAGATCCGTGTCGCGCAGCACCGCGTCGAGCCGACCCCCCTGCGCCCAGCGGAAGGTGGCGGATGCGAGGGCGGCCGAGAGCGGCTCCGTCTGCGGCAGCTTGCGGTCCTCCTCCAGCACGCTGAGCTCGGCCCAGCGCTGCTCGGTGGCCTCGAAGGCAGCCCGGAAGCGCCCGCGCGGGTACTCGCGCACGATGCCGGCCTCCTCACGGCGCGGCTCGTAGATGAGCGAGCTCACGAGCGCCGCGAGGGTCGGCGCGTCGACACCCTCCCATGCTCCAGCCCGCAGGCACTCGGCCACGAGCAGGTCCCGCTCCCCGTAGATGCGGCGCAGCTGACGGCCGGGCGAGGCGACGCCGAGCCGACCGTGCTCATCGCGCTCCAGGTAGCCGAGCTCGAGCAGCAGCTCCGAGATGCGGTCGAAGACCTGCGCGACGGCGCCCGTGCGACCGCGCACCTGGCTCGAGAGCCGATCGGTGTCGCGCGTGAGCCGGAACCAGCGCTCCGCCCAGCGGGCGTGCGCCTCGCGGTCGTTGCACGAGTGGCAGGGGTGCTGCCGCATCCGGCGCCGCAGCTCTGCGATCCGTCGCTCACGCCGGTCGCGCTCGGATCGGGAGCCCTGATGGGCGCGTGATTGCTTGCGTTCGAGGTCGCTCACCTCGCGACGCAGCCCCGCGTACTCGGCGAAGTCGCCCAGGTGGCAGCGCATCGCATCCGCGTAGCCCGCGAGCGAGGACTCCTGTTCGCGGATCCTGCGGGCGAGGTCGACGACCGCGCGGTCGGCCTGGAACTGCGCGAACGAGCTCTCGAGGATCTCGCGGGTGCGCTCGCGCCCGAACTGCTCGATGAGGTTGACGGCCATGTTGTAGGTGGGCCGGAAGCTCGAGTTGAGCGGGTAGCTGCGGCGGGAGGCGAGCTGTGCGACCGCCTGCGGGTCGAGCCCCGCGGCCCACTGGATGACGCTGTGCCCCTCGACGTCGATGCCACGGCGTCCGGCGCGCCCCGTGAGCTGGGTGTACTCCCCCGGCGTGATCGGCACGCGGGCCTCGCCGTTGAACTTCTCGAGCTTCTCGAGCACGACCGTGCGGGCCGGCATGTTGACGCCGAGCGCGAGCGTCTCGGTCGCGAACACGACCTTCACGAGCTTGCGCTGGAAGAGCTCCTCCACGACCTCCTTGAAGGTCGGGATGAGACCGGCGTGGTGGGCCGCGATGCCCCGCTCGAGCCCCTCGAGCCAGGAGAAGTAGCCGAGGACGCCGAGGTCCTCGTCGCGCAGCCCCGCGCAGCGTTCCTCCACGAGGTGCCGGATCTCCTCGCGCTCCCACCGCTCGGTGAGGCGCACATCCGAGCGCAGCACCTGCTGCACCGCCTGGTCGCAGCCGTTGCGGCTGAAGATGAAGAAGATCGCGGGCAGCAGGTGGCGGTCGTCGAGCAGCCGGATGACCTCGGGCCGACCCAGCCTGTCGCTCGGCCGCTCCCCCTTGCGCTGGTGGCGACCCGGATGCGGTCCGCGGTAGGTTCCCGCCCCGCGGCCGCCCGCGATCGCGAGCCGCGCCAGCTCGGGGTTGACGCGCGGCGGGGCATCCGGGGACTGCGCCCCGTCGAAGAGCTCGGCGAGCTTGCCGCGCACGAGCACGTGCTGCTCGAGCGGCACCGGGCGCCGCTCCGAGACGATCACATCCGTGTCGCCGCGCACCGCCTGCAGCCAGGCGCCGAACTCCTCGGCGTTCGACACGGTCGCCGAGAGCGAGACCATCCGCACCTCGCGCGGCAGGTGGATGATGACCTCCTCCCACACGGGGCCGCGGAAGCGGTCGGCGAGATAGTGCACCTCGTCCATCACGACGTAGCGCAGCTCCCGCAGCAGCGGCGAGTCGGCGTAGAGCATGTTGCGCAGCACCTCGGTCGTCATGACGACGATGCGGGCGCCCGAGTTGATGTTCGTGTCGCCCGTCAGCAGCCCCACGTTCTCGGCCCCGTGCTCGGCGGCGAGCTCGGCGTACTTCTGGTTGCTGAGCGCCTTCATGGGGGTCGTGTAGAACGCCTTCGCGCGGGGGGCGGCGAGAGCCAGGTGCACCGCGAACTCGGCCACGATCGTCTTGCCCGCGCCCGTCGGCGCCGCCACGAGCACGCTGCGCCCCTCCTCGAGCGCCCGGCACGCCTCCAGCTGGAAGTCGTCGAGCTGCACGGTCAGCCGCTCCTGGAAACGCGCGACCTCGGGTGTCCTGTTCCGCGCCTTCGCCGCCGCGTACCGCTCGGCGGGCGAGAGCACCACGTCGTCGGATGCCGTCATGCGCCGCTGAGACCGGCCTCGAACGCGGCCTGCCGCCGCGCCGCGATCCGGTCACGCCACAGCGCGACGCCGACCGCCGCGAAGTACAGCACGACCATCGGAAGCGCGAGCAGGAGCATCGAGATGGGGTCGGCCGCGGGGGTCGCCATGGCCGTGAACACGACGATGATGAGCACCGCCCAGCGCCAGCCCTTGAGGATCGTGCGGCCCTGGATGACGCCCGCGAAGTTCAGCAGCACGAGGAAGACGGGCATGACGAACGCGACCCCCGTCGCGAGCAGCAGCTTGAGGATGAAGTCGACGTAGGTCTTCGTGTCGTACAGCTGCGAGGCCCCCGGCGGCACGAAGGTGAACATGAGCTCGACGATCCGCGGAAGCACCGCCCAGCCCGCCGCGCAGCCGAGCAGGAACAGCGGCACCGCGCTGAAGAAGAAGCCGAAGACGTAGCGCTTCTCGCGCCCGTTCAGCCCCGGCACGAAGAAGGCGAAGATCTGGTAGAGCCAGAACGGGCTCGACAGGATGATGCCCGTCACGAGCGCCACCTGGAACTGCACGTCGAGGGCACCCGTGAGGCTGCCGAAGTTGAGGGTGATCTTGTCGGGGTCGAGCCCCAGCTGTGCGGCGATGTGGAACACGGGCTGCGAGAGCGCCGCCCACGTGCCCACGCCGTCGAGCGCGTCGGACGCCCCCGCGATGAGCGGCTCGATGAGGTCGCCGAACCAGCTCAGGTCGTAGAACATCCAGCCGAGGATCAGACCGCCGAGCACCGCGATGGCGCCGCGGGTCAGCCGCTTGCGCAGCTCGATCAGGTGCTCGGCGAGCGACATCCGCCGCTCGGGGTTCTTCTTGCGCGGATTCGCCCGGGACGTGCCCGCCACGGGGCCTAGGACTTGTCGGACGGCGTCGAGGGGTCGGCGTCGGCCGCCTTCTCGCCGTCGGCCGCCTTCTCGTCCGACTTCATCTCGTTGCGGAAGATCTTGACGGACTGGCCGAGGCTCTTCGAGAGCGCCGGCAGACGGGTGGCGCCGAACAGCACGAGCACCACGACGAGCACGATCACCCAGGTCAACGGCTGATTCCAGGCGAGAGGGTGAATGAACATGGGCACGTCCTCCGGATCGGTGCGGGTGCCGTCAGTCTACGCGTAGCGCTCGAGGCCCGCCGACGCCCACTCCGCGACGGCGCGCCGGGCCGGCTCGGGGGCCACGACGGCGACGGAGCCGGGCATCCCCGCGACGAGCCGCGTGAGGCCGTGGTAGTGCGAGACGCGGACGGTCGTGCGGATGCGGTCGCCCGCCCGGCTCGTGGGCGCCCCGTCGGGGATGTAGTCGGCGAGCAGGCCGATGACCTCGGGCGCGGCCTCGATCGTCACCTCGAGGTCCTCCGCGGAGGGCTCGAAGAGCGTGTCGGGCAGCTGTACCTCGGATGCGTCGTGCAGGGCGGCCGCCTCGCTCACCGCGACCTCGCTCATCCGGTCGAAGCGGAAGGTGCGCAGCGCGCCCCGCAGGTGGTCCCACCCGCGCAGGTACCAGTCCGCGTCGATCGACTCGACCCGCAGGGGGTCGACGTCGCGTCGCTCGCGCTCGCCCCGCGAGTTGAGGTAGCCGAAGCTCAGCTGACGGTGCTCGGCGACGGCGCGCCGCACGAGCCCGAGCACCTCGCCGTCCGGCCCGCCCGCGACACCGAGCTGGCTCGGGGACGCCGACGCGCCGCGCGAGAGCTTCTCCACGAGTCGCCGGATGGCGGTGCTGTCGGCGTTCTCGGGCAGCGACTGGAGGTACTGCAGCCCCGCGATGAGGGCCGCCGCCTCCCGCGAGGAGAGCCGGGGGGCGTCGTCGAGGGCGACATGCTGGGTGATCGCGATCTCGTCCTGCTCGAAGGCGTCCCAGTCGATGTCGAAGAGGTCCTCGTGCTGGTAGCTCGCCGTGCTGCCGGGGACGCCGCTCATCGCGACGAGCGAGACGGAGGCGCGGATCTCATCCGGGGTCACCCCGAAGTGCGCGGCGGCCTCGCCGACCGTGACGCGGTCGTTCTCGAGCAGCCACGGCACGAGCGCGAGCAGGAACGCGAGCTTGTCGCGTGCCTGGGGGGCGGGGACGGAGCGTGCGGGCGCGCGGTGACGCGAGTCAGCCATGGTCGGCCACCGTCCTCTCGAGTCGGGCGATCACGGCCCGGCGCAGCTCCTCGGGGGCGACGACGACGACCTCGGGACCGAAGCCGGCGAGCTCGTCGGCGAGCACCGCCACGTCGACGTGGTGCACGCGCAGGATGCCGGGCGCGATCTCCTCGGTGCCGCGACGGTGTGCGAGGCGCAGCGCCGCATCCGAGCCCGCACGCACCTCGACGTCGGCCACGCCGCGCTGCCAGAGCTCCTCGAGCTCGGCGAGGGCGCGCGTCGTGTGGTCGCCGGGGCGCGCGGGCGCGGGCCTGCCCGCGGTGACCTTGCCGACGATGCGGCGCAGCAGGAAGGTCTTGCCCTCCCCCGTCGCGAGCTCCTCGGCGGCGAGATGCCAGCGCCCGTCGAACTGCACGAGGGCGAGCGGGATGACCTCGCGCGTGCGGGCGCGTGCGTCGCCGGGCTTGAGGTAGTCGAAGCGCACGAGCTGGCCGCGGTCGATGGCCTGGGTGAGCGGCTCGAACGCGGCGTCGCGCAGCCGCAGCCGCGGCGCGTACCCGACGATCGTGTCGTCCGCCGAGATGCCGAGCGCGCGCAGCTTGACGAGGGCGCGTCGCGACTCCGCGCTCAGCGAGCCCTCGCGCCACGCCATCGCGGCGAGCCCCAGCAGCGCCACCTCGTCCGAGTCGAACCGCACGTCGTCGGGCAGCTCGTAGGCGCCCTTCGGGATGCGGTAGCGCAGGTTGTGGTTGTCGCCCGGCTCGCCGAGAGGCTCGATGATCTCGAGGGGGACGCCGAGCTCGCGGAGGTCGTCCTTGTCGCGTTCGAACTGCCGCTCGAGGTTCGCGTTGTCGCCGCCCGCGACGTAGCGCTGGGCATAGCCGCGCACGGTCGAGAGGATCTCGATCTTGGTGAGCCCCGACGCGGTCGCGATGAGCGCCAGGACGAGGCTGAACAGCCGGTCCTCGACGGGAACCGGCGCCCGACCGGGTGTCGTGCTCGTGACGGCCTACTTCGTCTCTGCGGCCGAGGAGCGGATGCCGAGCACGTCGATCACGAAGACGTTCGCCTCCGCGCCGCCCGGGGTCGCATCCGCGCCCGTGCTCGGCGGCAGCACGATGAGCACCTGCGATCCGACCGGGACGCCCACGAGCGCCGTCAGGAACTCCTCGGGGAGCGCCTGGTCGCCCTCGTCGGCGAGCGTGAGCGTGAGCGGGAACTGGCCCGAGTCCCACGTCGAGGACTTCTCGGCCACCGTGCCGTCCTGCGACCAGCCCCAGCTGCCGCGCTGCACGACGAGCGTGTCACCGAGCGCCGTGGTCGCGCCGGAGCCGCGCTTGATCATGGCGGTGTGCGCCTCGGACGGGAACTCGAGCCCGGACGGCACGGTGATGCCGACCGTGCCGTCGACCGCGGTCACGACGACGGGCAGGCCGTCGGACGGCCAGGCGTTAACCCCGTCGGCCTTGCCGAGGTAGACGCCCGTGACGTCGACCACGATGACGAGGCTGCGCGCGAGGTCCACCTCGCTCGCGCCCGAGGCGGCGAGCCCGCTGTCGCGGATGGTGGTGGTCACGGCGATGCGCTCCCCCGCCTGCGAGCACACGAGCGCCGAGTAGAGGGCGCCCTCGGCACCCGCGCGGGTGAGGTGCGCCGTGCCGTCGAAGCTCGTCTGCTGCAGCGCCTGCCCGGTCGCGGCGTCCAGGAGGACCGCGTCGTAGTCGACCGTCATCCCGCGCTGGGCGACGAGACCCGAGCCGGCCGTGAGCACGGCGCGCTCGGCCTCCCCCGCCACGAGCGGCGCAGGAACCGTGACCTTCGGCACGGAGCCGACCTCGCCCGTCGCGGTCACGAGCGCGGCGGTGTCGCCCGCAGGCAGCACGGGGTCGCACGCGCTCACGTCGTCGGGCGACGCCGCACAGCCGACGAGGGCGGCGGAGAGCACGGCCACGACGGCGACGGAGCTGACAAGCGCGGGGGTACGGCGCACGGTGCCTACTTTCCTGACGGGTGGGTTTGCACGAGGCGAGACGAGTCTACTGTTCCGTCGTGGACGGCTCCGACGCCTCCGCCGCGCCGTCGTCGGCCCGTGTCGTCTGCGCGGCGAGCTGCTGCGCGTCGCGCACGACCCGGCGGATGCGCTTGTCGGTCTTGTCGCGCACTCCGAGCGCCCCCGGGGTCCACAGCTCGACGTCCTCGTCGTCGTAGTCCGACTTCGATGCGCGCCGGGCCGGCTTGGGGAGCACCGCCCCAGGGGCCAGGCGGCGTGCCGAGATGAGGAAGGCCGTGTGGGCGACCATCCGGTGGTCCGGGCGCACCGCGAGGCCCTCGACGTGCCAGCCGCGCACGAGCGTCTCGGTCGAGCTCGGCTCGGTGTAGAGGCCCGTGGCCCGGATGGCCTCGGCGACGCGCGAGAGCTGGGTGGCGGTCGCGACGTAGCAGATGAGCACCCCACCGGGGGCGAGGGCGTCGGAGACGGCGTCGAGGCACTCCCACGGCGCGAGCATGTCGAGCACGACGCGGTCCGCCGTCCCCGCCTCCACGGCATCCGGGAGCGCCTCGGCGAGGTCGCCGATGCCGATCGACCAGTTCGCGGGGGTCGTCCCCATGAACGCGGTGACGTTCGCGCGCGCGACCTCGGCGAACTCCTCGCGACGCTCGAAGGAGTGCAGCCGACCCCGCTCGCCGATCGCGCGCAGCAGCCAGAGCGAGAGCGCGCCAGAGCCTACCCCCGCCTCGACGACCGTCGCCCCCGGGAAGATGTCGGCGATCGCGAGGATCTGCGCGGCATCCTTCGGGTACACGATCGCGGCGCCGCGCGGCATCGACATGACGAAGTCCGAGAGCAGCGGGCGCAGCGCGAGGTAGCTGTCGCCGTTCGAGGCCGCGACGACCGAGCCGTCCGGCAGCCCGATGAGCGCGTCGTGGGCGAGAGTCCCGCGGTGCGTGTGGAACTGCCGGCCGGGCTCCAGGGTGATGGTGTGCAGCCGGTTCTTGGGCCCGGTGAGCTGCACGCGGTCCCCCGCCGCGAAGAGCCTCATCGCGTCGCCTCCGCGCGCGCCGTCGCGTGCACGGCGACGAGGCGGTCGAGGCGGATGCCCGCGAGGCCGTCGGCCAGCAGCGTGTACGCGGGGCTCGGCGGGAGCGGCACATGGAACGGCACCGCGACGGTCGTGGCGCCCGACGCCACGGCGGCCGCGACCCCCGGTTCCGAGTCCTCGATCGCGACGCAGTCCCCGATCGGCACGCCGAGCAGCTCGGCGGCGCGCAGGTAGGCATCCGGATACGGCTTGGGACGCTCGACCTCGTCGCCGGCCACCACGAGGTCGAAGCCCGCTGCGCCCAGGGCGTCGTCGAGCGCGGCGACAATCGTGTCCGCCATCCGCCGGATCGACATCGTCACGAGGGCCGTGGGGATGCCGGCCGCACGCACCTCGGCGAGCAGCTCGCGGGCGCCCGGGCGCCAGGGCACCGCGACGGCGATCTGCTCGAGCACGCGATCGGTGAGGGCGTCGATGATCTCGGTCACCGACAGGCCGACGCCGCGCGACTGGAAGACGAGCGCCGAGCTCTGCAGACCCTGGCCGACGAGCTGCAGGCCGTCCTCCTGGCTCCAGGTGCCGCCCCAGGCGTGCACGAGCTCCCTCTCGGCCTCGAGCCAGTAGGGCTCCGTGTCGACGAGCGTGCCGTCCATGTCCCAGAGGACGGCGGCGGGCGCGGGAACGAGGCCGGGGGCGGGGGTGCTCACGACGGGCAAGTCTACGGGGGCGGGCCTATCCTGAATCCGACGCCCGTGCGGGCGGAGAGGCGGAGCGGTGCAGGCAGAGGACGACTGGGGTCAGGGCGGCTCGACGCTCGTCGTGGCCTTCGAGGGCTGGAACGACGCGGGTGAGGCGGCCTCGACGGCGGTGCGCGCCCTGCGGGAGCAGCTCGGACTCGTCGTGATCTCGGAGCTCGAGCCCGAGGACTACTTCGACTACCAGTTCAACCGCCCCGTGCTCACGGTCGACGACCGCGGCGAGCGGGTCATCGCCTGGCCGAGCGTCGCGCTCTCGGGGCCGCTCGACGGCGCGGAGGGGGTGCACGTGCTGCTCGGCACCGAGCCGTCGCGTGGCTGGAAGACCTTCACCGAGGAGGTGCTCGACGCGATCTCGGTCGCCGGCATCGACCGCATCGTCTTCCTCGGCGCGATGCTCGCCGACGTGCCGCACACGCGCCCGATCTCGGTCTTCGCCTCGAGCGAGAGCGCGGCGGTGCGCGAGCGCTTCCACCTCGAGCGTTCGAGCTACGAGGGGCCGGTCGGCATCATCTCGGTGCTCGCGGATGCCGCGGAGCGCTCCGGCATCCCGACCGTCTCGATCTGGGCCTCGGTGCCCCACTACGTGCACAACGCGCCCTCCCCCAAGGCGACCCTCGCGCTCATCGAGCGGCTCGAGGAGTTCGTCGAGGTGCGTGTCGACCGCGGCTCGCTCGAGGCGGATGCCGAGGCCTGGGTGCGCGGGATCGACGAGCTCGCGAGCGACGACGACGACATGACCGCCTACATCGAGCAGCTCGAGCAGGCGCGCGACACGGTCGACTCGCCCGAGGCATCCGGCGACGCGATCGCGGAGGAGTTCGAGCGCTACCTGCGCAAGCACGACGACGACACGCCGCCCGGCGCGTGAGCTGCTAGGCCTGCAGCACGCCCGCCGAGAGCAGGCCGATGAGCACGCCGCCCAGCAGGATGCGGTAGATCACGAACGGCAGGAAGCTGCGCGTCTCGAGGTAGCGCATGAGGAACGCGATGACCGCGAAGCCGACGCCGAAGGCGACGACCGTCGCCGCGAGGGTGGGCCCGAGCCCGTAGCCCACGCCGCATCCGGCATCCGCGCCCGGCTCGCACGTGAACGCCGTGTAGGTCTCGTAGAGCCCCGAGCCGAACACCGCAGGCACCGCGAGCAGGAAGGCGAACCGTGCCGCCGCGGGCCGCGTGTAGCCGAGCGCGAGACCCGCGCTGATCGAGGCGCCCGAGCGGCTCACGCCGGGGATGAGCGCGAGCATCTGGGCGAAGCCGATGAGGATGCCGTCGCGGTAGCTCATCGCCTCGATCGGCTTCGTGCGGCGCCCCAGCGCGTCGGCGAGCCACAGCAGCAGGCCGAACACGATGAGCACGATCGCGACGATCCAGAGCGAGCGCAGCGCCGTGCGGATGGTGTCCTGCAGGAAGAAGCCGACGAGCACGATCGGCACGGTGCCGATGATGATGAGCCAGCCGAGCCGCACATCCGGGTCGCCCTTCTGCACGCCCGTGGAGCGCCGGCCGCCGCCCCCGCCGAAGGAGCGGAACCACTTGCCGATGATGCGCGTGATGTCTTTCCAGAAGTAGATGAGCACGGCGGTCTCGGTGCCGAGCTGGGTGATCGCGGTGAAGGTCGCGCCGGGGTCGCCCCAGCCGACGAGCTCGCCGAAGATGCGCAGGTGCGCGCTCGACGAGATCGGCAGGAACTCGGTGAGGCCCTGGATCAGCCCCAGGATGATCGCTTCGAGGAAGTCCACCGGGAGATTCTGTCAGGCCTCGAGCAGCAGATCGGTGAGCACCGCGCGCCCGAAGGCGAGGGCGTCGAGCGGCACGCGCTCGTCGACACCGTGGAACATGGCCGGGAAGTCGAGGCCCGGACCGAGCCGCAGGGGCGCGAAGCCGTAGCCCGCGATGCCGAGCAGGCTGAGCGCCTTGTTGTCGGTGCCGCCCGAGAGCAGGTAGGGCAGCACCTCGGCGTCCGGGTCGTGCCGCAGCAGGGTGCGGGTCATCGCGTCGACGAGCGGCCCGCGCTGGGGGCTCTCGAGGCCGATGTCGCGGTGCACGACCTCGACCTCGACATCCGGGCCCGCGAGCTCGCGCAGCTCGGCGAGCACCGCATCCTCCTGGCCCGCGAAGGGGCGCACGTCGACGAGGGCCTCCGCGCGGTCGGGGATCACGTTGTGCTTGTAGCCCGCCTCCAGGAGCGTCGGGTTCGAGGTCGTGCGCACGGTGCCGCGCAGGAAGCCGGCCGCGAGGCCCGTGCGCTCGACGAGCTCGACGGGATCGGGTCCGGGGCCGTCGTCGAGCACACGCCGGATGCCCTCGAGCATGGCCCGCGTCGTGGGGCCGAGGCGCACGGGCCACTCGTGCCGTCCGATCCGCGCGACCGCCTCGGCGAGCTTCGTGACCGCGTTGTCGTGGATGACGCGTGACCCGTGAGCCGCCGTACCGCGCGCGACGAGCCGCACCCACAGCAGCGCCTTCTCCCCCGTCTGCAGCAGGTAGGCGCGCCGCCGGCCGAGCTCGACCGAGTAGCCGCCGACCTCGCTGATCGCCTCGGAGGCACCCGCGAAGAGCTCCGGATGCTCGGTCACGAGGTGGTGCGAGCCGAAGACGCCCCCGTTCTCCTCGTCGGCGAAGAACGCGACGACGAGGTCGCGGGCGGGGCGTCGCCCCGAGCGCAGGATGTCGCCGAGGCTCGTCAGGATCATGGCGTCCATGTCCTTCATGTCGACGGCGCCACGGCCCCACAGCATCCCGTCGCGGATCTCGCCCGCAAAGGGGTCGACGCTCCAGTTCGCGGGGTCGGCGGGCACGACGTCGAGGTGACCGTGCACGACGAGGGCCGGGCGGGACGCGTCCTCCCCCTCGACACGCGCCACGACGCTCGTGCGCCCCGGAGCGGCGTCGTAGAGCTGCGGTTCCAGGCCGAGGGAGCGCAGCTCCGCCTCCACGTATCCGGCCGCCTCGGCCTCGCCGCGGGCGCGTCCACCGCCCCAGTTCGTGGTGTCGAAGCGGATGAGGTCGCGCGCGATCCGGGCGGTGTCCTCGAGTGCGCCGTCCATGCGCCCACGCTACCCGCCGGCATCCGTCGCGGCGGACGGTCGGGTGTGTGCGAAGCGGCTCCGGAACCGTGCTATCGTCGATCTCCGGTCCTCCTGAACGGGAGGGTCGGACTCGCGCGGGTGGCGGAATTGGCAGACGCGCTAGCTTGAGGTGCTAGTGCCCGTATAGGGCGTGGGGGTTCAAGTCCCCCCTCGCGCACGCGAGTCGAAAGGCCCCGGATCCTGGATCCGGGGCCTTTCTCGTCGTGCGGCCCCCGGGTGGGCGGTAGGCGTACCGGTCTGCCCCAGGATTCGGGGTACGCGCCACGCCGCGCACGACTGCCATCGCGCGGGAAGCGGACGTAGCATCCGATCACCATGAAACCCGGTCCCGTGCGTATGAAGGGTGTGCTGAGCACCTGGAACGATGAGCGCGGTTTCGGCTTCGTGACCCCCGTGGTGGGCGGGGCCGACGTCTTCGTGCACATCTCGAACTTCCCGGAGGGCTCCCCCCGCCCCGTCGCGGGCGACGAGGTGGGGTATCTGCTCGAGTTCTCGCCCGAGGGCAAGCCGCGGGCGGGGCGCGCCGAGGTGCTCGCGGCCGGACCGCGCCCTCGCCGGAGCGAACCCGTGGCCCGGCTCACCGCGGGGCGGCGTGCCGGGCGGCTCGGCTACCTCGCGGTGCTGGGCTTCGCCGGCATCGCGCTGACCGTGGCGCTCATCCGCCCCATCCCGTACTGGGTGTGGATCCTCTACGTCGGGATGTCGTTCGTCACCTTCGTCGCCTACGCGCTCGACAAGCGCGCCGCCGTCACGGCCGGCTGGCGGCTCAGCGAGGGGTCGCTGCTCGCGCTGGGGCTCGCCTGCGGCTGGCCGGGGGCGATCGTGGCGCAGCAGGTGGCGCGGCACAAGACGATGAAGATGAGCTTCCAGATCGTGTTCTGGGTGACGGTCATCGTGAACGTCGTCGCGTTCGTGGTCTTCAGCTGGGTGGCGTCTCTCGACTTCGGCTGAGCCCGCCCGACCGCACGCACGTGCGGGTGTCGGATGCGCGGCGTAGCATCGAATGCATGTTCGATACTGCGCGCGCCGAGGAGATCCGCCTCCTGCAGCAGCGCATCGCGGGCATGCAGCGCACCCGGATCCCGGATCGCACCCTGCCGACCTCGGAGGCCCTCGCGGAGCTGCTGCCGGGCGGGGGGCTCGTCGTGGGGTCCGGCTACGTCGTCGAGGACTCGACGGCGCTCGCGCTCGAGCTGCTGCGGGAGCCGAGCCGGGCGGGGTCGTGGTGCGCCATCGTGGGCATGCCCGACCTCGGGGTCGAGGCCGCCGCATCCGCGGGCATCGAGCTCGACCGCCTGGCGCTCGTGCCGCATCCGGGCGAGCAGTGGTTCGCCGTGGTGTCGGCGCTCGTCGACGCGGTCTCGGTGGTGCTCGTGCGTCCCCCCGCGCGGGCCCGGGTGGGTGAGGCCTCCGCCGGTCGGCTCGCGGCGCGGTTGCGGCAGCGCGAGGGGGTGCTCCTGTCGACGCGCGCCTGGCCGCGGGCCCAGGCGCGCCTCGCGGTGCTCGAGAGCGACTGGGCGGGCATCGGTGCGGGCTTCGGGCATCTCGCGGCCCGGCAGGTGACGGTCGCGTCGAGCTCGCCCGCCTGGCAGGGGCGCACGCGCTCGCGGCGGCTGTGGCTTCCGGATGCCGCGGGTGCGGTCTCCCCCGTCGTCGCCCGGGGAGCGGTGGGGCACCCCGCATCCGCGCCGCTGCGGGCGCTCGGGTAGCGGCCTAGGCTGGCGCCATGCGGTACCGCTTCAGTTCGGAACTGCGCCGCTGGGAGGCGCGGGTCCACGACGACTGGTACTTCGTCGAGCTGCCGGCCGAGGCGTCCGCCGAGATCCGCGAGTGGGCGGATGCTCTGCCCCGCTCGGGTTTCGGGGCCGTCAAGGTTCAGGCGCGCGTCGGCGCCACGAGCTGGTCGACCTCGATCTTCCCGGGAGCGGGATCGGGCGGCTACAGCCTGGTGCTGGGGGCCCGGGTGCGTCGAGCGGAGGGTGTCGAGCCCGGCGAGATCGTCGAGGCGGAGATCGAACTGATCTGACCTCGCGAGCTTGACTGAATCGAACATGTGTTCGATCATGGGGGCATGAGCTCCGCCCCCCGTCTCCTCGTGCTGCATGTGCCCGACTGGGCCGTGCGTGCGCAGGCGCGCGAACACGGCGTCCCCGAGACGGATCCCGTCGCCCTCGTCGCCGCGGGGGTCGTGACCGCGTGCACCGCAGCCGCCCGGGCGCAGGGCGTGCGCCTCGGCATGCGGCAGCGCGAGGCGCAGGGGCGCTGCCCCGGGCTGCGGGTCGAGCGGGAGGAGCCGGCGATCGCCGCGCGCACCTTCGAGCCCGTGCTGGCGACGCTCGAACAGGCGCTGCCGGGGTGGCATCCGCTCGCCCCCGGCACCGCCGCGATCCGGGCCCGCGGGCCCGCCCGCTACTACGGTGGCGAACGCGCGGCGGCCCGCACCGTGCTGGGGCTCGTGGCGACGCACGGGGCGGCGGATGCGCGGGTGGGCGTCGCCGAGGGGCTCTTCGCCGCCGAACTCGCCGCCCGCGGAACGGCGGATGCGACCCAGGCTGTGCGCATCGTGCCCGCGGACGGTGCGGCCGCCTTCCTCGCCCCGCTCCCGGTCGCCTCCCTCGGCGACCCCGAGCTCGCCTCCCTGCTCCCCCGGCTCGGCATCCGCACCCTCGGGCGCTTCGCGGCGCTGGACGAGACGGATGTCGCGGCCCGCTTCGGCCCGCTCGGCGCACGGCTGCACGCCCTCGCCCGCGGGAGGGACCCACGGCCCGCGACCCCCCGCATCCCGCCGCGCGACATCGACGCGGTCGTCGACTTCGAGCCCGCGGTGGAGCGGGTGGACGAGCTCGCCTTCGGGGTGCGCGCCGCGTGCGACGACTTCGTGCGGGCCCTGCTCGCCGAGCGGCTCGTCTGCACGGCGCTGCGGGTCGAGTTCACGGGCGAGCGGGGCGAGACCGACGAGCGGGTCTGGCTGCACCCCCGTTCGTTCACGGCCGCCGAGGTCGTCGACCGGGTGCGCTGGCAGCTGCAGGCGACCGAGGCGCTGCGTTCGGGAGTCGTGCGGGTGCGGGTGGCGCCCGAGGCCGTCGACCCCGTGCACACGCACGAGACGGGACTCTGGGGGCTGGGGGTCGACGAGCGGGTGCACTCGGTGCTCTCGCGCGTGCAGGGCATGGTGGGACACGACGGGGTGCTCACGCCGCAGCTCGCGGGGGGCAGGCGGCCGGCCGATCGGCAGACCCTCGTGCCGTGGGGCGACCGCGCGCCGGCCGACCGCATCCGGGAACGCGGCAGGCCCTGGCCGGGTGCGCTGCCCGATCCGCCGCCCACGACGGTCTACGAGGTGCCCCGGCCGCTGCGTGTCGAGGACGTGCACGGGCGCCCCGTCACGGTCGACGAGCGCGGCCGGGTGAGCGCCTCCCCCGCGGTCATCGTGTCGCAGACGGGAACCCGGCGCGACCTCACCGCCTGGGCGGGGCCGTGGCCGCTCGAGGAGCGCTGGTGGGACCCGGCCTCCGCGCGTGCGGTGCACCGGGTGCAGGCCGTCGACGCGAGCGGATGCGCGTGGCTGCTCGTGCGTGACACGGAGGGCTGGTGGGCCGAGGGACGGTACGACTGATGGGACCGCGCTGATGGGGCCGCGCTGATGGGGCCGCGCTGATGGGCTGGAGCAACCCGCCCGTGCCGTGGGCGGAGTTCGAGCGCACCCTCTCGGGACGCCCCGAACGGGACGGCGGCGACGGCCCCGCCTTCTCGCACGCGCGCGGCCCCTACCTGCCGCCCGCCGGGCTGCGCCGCGACCCCCACGCGGAGCCCTACGCCGAACTGCACGCCCACTCGAGCTTCAGCTTCCTCGACGGCGCCTCCTCCCCCGAGGAGCTGCTGGAGGAGGCGGAGCGGCTCGGGCTCGCCGCGCTCGCCCTCGTCGACCACGACACCTTCGCGGGCTTCGCACGCTTCGCCGAGGCGGCCGAGAGCTCCCAGGTGGCGACCGTCTTCGGCGCCGAGCTCTCGCTCGGGCTGAACGGCCCACAGAACGGCGAACCCGATCCCGAGGGCAGACACCTGCTCGTCCTCGCCCGCGGACTCGAGGGCTACCACCGCCTCGCGAAGGCCATGACGGCCGCGAACCTGCGCGGGGGCGAGAAGGGGCGCCCGGTCTACGACCTCGCCGAGCTCGCCGAGCTCGCCGACGGGCACTGGGCCGTGCTCACCGGATGCCGCAAGGGCACCGTGCGGCGCTCCCTCGCCGCGGGAGGGGCGGATGCGGCGGGCCGCGCCCTCGACGAGCTCGTCGCGCTGTTCGGGCGCGACAGCGTGCACGTCGAGCTCATCGACCAGGGTGACCCCCTCGACACCGACCGCAACGACGCGCTCGCGGCCCTGGCATCCGCACGGGGGCTGCCCGTGCTCGCGACCGGCAACGTGCACTACGCGAGCCCCGAGCGCCGCCACCTGGCTGCCGCGGTCGCCGCCGTGCGGGCCCGGCGCAGCCTCGACGAGCTCGACGGCTGGCTGCCGGCCTCGGGCGGGGCCCACCTGCGCTCGGGGCGCGAGATGCGCGAGCGCTTCGCACGCTACCCCGGTGCGATCGCGCACGGGCTCGAACTCGCCGCCGAGCTCGCCTTCCCGCTCAGGCGCGCCAAGCCCGCGCTGCCGACGCAGGAGGTGCCCGCGGGTCACACGCCCATGTCGTACCTGCGCGAGCTCGTCTGGGCGGGGGCCGCCGAACGCTACCCCGGGCTGGACGCGGCGGGGCGGCAGCGCATCGAGGCGGAGCTCGACGTGATCGAGCGCAAGGACTTCCCCGGGTACTTCCTCATCGTGCACGACATCGTCGCCTACGCGCGCAGCCGCGGCATCCTGTGCCAGGGGCGCGGCTCCGCCGCCAACTCGGCCGTCTGCTACCTGCTGGGCATCACGGCCGTCGACGCGATCCGCTACCGGCTGCCGTTCGAACGCTTCCTCTCGAGCCTGCGCGAGGAGGAGCCCGACATCGACGTCGACTTCGACGCCGACCGCCGCGAGGAGGTCATCCAGTGGGTCTACGAGCGCTACGGGCGCGAGCGCGCCGCGCAGGTGGCCACCGTCATCCAGTACCGCCCCAAGAACGCCGTGCGCGACATGGCGAGGGCGCTCGGCTACAGCCCCGGCCAGCAGGACGCCTGGTCGAAGCAGGTCGACGCGCACGCGTGGAGCCTCGACGCGGATGCCGTGGCCGACTCCGACATCCCCGCCCCCGTGCTCGCCCTCGCGGGCGAGCTGCTGAAAGCCCCCCGGCACCTCGGCATCCACTCGGGCGGCATGGTGCTCACCGAGCGGCCGGTCGGCGAGGTGGTGCCGGTCGAGCACGCGCGGATGAGGGACCGCACGATCATCCAGTGGGACAAGGACGACGCGGCCTGGATGGGGCTCGTCAAGTTCGACCTGCTCGGCCTCGGCATGCTCGCGGCCCTGCAGCACAGCCTCGACCTCATCCGCGCGGCCACGGGCGAACACTGGGAGCTCGCGACGATCCCCAAGGAGGAGCCCGCCGTCTACGACATGCTGTGCCGGGCCGACTCGATCGGGGTCTTCCAGGTGGAGTCGCGCGCCCAGATGGGGCTGCTGCCCCGGCTGCAGCCGCGCGCGTTCTACGACCTCGTCATCCAGATCGCGCTCGTGCGACCCGGCCCCATCCAGGGCGGGGCCGTGCACCCCTTCGTGCGCCGCAAGCTCGGGCAGGAGCCGATCGAGTACGCGCATCCGAAGCTCGTGCCCGTGCTCGAACGCACCAAGGGCGTGCCGGTGTTCCAGGAGCAGCTCATGCAGATGGCGATGGCGATCGGCGAGTGCACGGGCGAGGACGCCGACCTGCTGCGGCGGGCGATGGGCTCCAAGCGCGGCCTCGAACGCATCGACCGGCTGCGCGAGAAGCTCTACGCGGGCATGGCGTCGAACGGCCTCGTGGGTGAGGCGGCCGACCGCATCTACGCCCAGATCCAGGCCTTCGCCAACTTCGGCTTCGCCGAGAGCCACTCGCTCAGCTTCGCGCTGCTCGTCTACGCGAGCTCGTGGATCAAGCTGCACTACCCCGCGGCGTTCCTGGCCGGCCTGCTGCGCGCCCAGCCGATGGGGTTCTACTCCCCCGCCTCGCTCGCCGCCGACGCCCGGCGGCACGGGGTGCGGGTGCTGCGGCCCGACATCCAGCGCTCGGGGGCGGATGCGGGGCTCGAGCCGCTCGAGGAGGGGGCAGCCCCCGCGCCGACGGGGCTCGAGGGCTGCCTCGACACCGAGCAGCCGCATCCGGGTGTCTTCGACGCCGCGGCACCGGATGTCTCTGCCGCGCACCGCAGGGACTCTCGCGTCGTGGTGCGGCTCGGGCTCGCCGCGGTGCGGGGCATCGGCGCCCCGCTCGCGGCTCGCATCGTCGCCTCCCGCGAGGCGGAGGGGGCGTTCCGCAGCATGGAGGACCTCGTGCGCCGGGTCGGCCTCACGACGGCCCAGCTCGAGGCGCTCGCGACGGCGGGAGCCTTCGAACCGTTCGGGCTCGCCACCCGGGAGGCGCTGTGGCGCGCGGGGGCGGCGGCGGAGGACCGCGCCGAGTACCTCGCGGGCACGGTCGTCGCGGTGCAGCCTCCGCTGTTCGCCGACCCGACCGCGTTCGAGACGCTCGCGGCCGACCTGTGGGCCACCGGCGTCTCGCCCGACGACCACCCCGTGCGGCACCTGCGGGCGGGGCTCGCGGGGCGCGGGGTGCTGCGCGCCGAGCAGCTGCGCACGGCCGAGCCCGGCCGCCGGATCGAGGTCGCCGGGCTCGTGACGCACCGGCAGCGGCCTGCCACGGCATCCGGCATCACCTTCATGAACCTCGAGGACGAGACGGGGCTCGTCAACGTGATCTGCGGGGCCGGGTTCTGGGCCAGGCACCGCCGCGTGGCACGCGACGAGCCCGCCGTGATCGTGCGCGGCATCCTCGAGCGCTCGGCCGAGGGGGTGATCAACGTGCTCGCCGACGGCATCGAGCCGCTGCGGGCGGGCGTGCCGCACCGCTCGCGCGACTTCCGCTGAGGCTCAGTGGGACGTGTCGGCGAGCTCCGCCTCGGCGAGCAGCACGCACAGCGCGAGCGCGCGGATCGCCTGCTCGAGGTCGGCCTCGGGCGGCATTGACGGGGCGATGCGGATGACGCTGTCGCGCGGGTCCTCGCCGTACGGGAACGCGGCGCCCGCCGGGGTCACCGCGACGCCGGCCTCCTTGGCGAGCTGCACGGCACGGGACGCCGTGCCCTCGGGGGCCGAGAGCGTCACGAAGTAGCCGCCGGTGGGCTTCGTCCAGGTGCCGTGACCGGTGAGGGTCTCGCCGAGCACGCGGTCGACGAGCGCGAACTTCGGCTCGAGCAGCGCGCGGTGCGCGCGCATGTGACGGCGCACCCCCTCCGCGTCGCCGAAGAAGCGCGCGTGGCGCCACTGGTTGATCTTGTCGGGACCGATCGTCTGCACCGAGCTGTGCCGGCGGTACCAGTCGAGGTTCGCGGGGCTCGAGGCGAAGAACGAGACGCCCGCACCCGCCTGGGTGATCTTCGAGGTCGAGGCGAACACGAGGAAGCGGTCGGGGTTCCCGGCCTCCGCGGCGAGCCCCAGGATGTCGATCGATGCGGGCTCGTCGTCGCTCAGGTGGTGCACCGCGTAGGCGTTGTCGTACCAGACGCGGAAGTCGCCCGCGGCGGCGGGCATGGCCGCCAGCGCCCGTGCGGTCGCCTCGTCGATCGAGGAGCCGGTCGGGTTCGCGTAGCGCGGCACGAGCCACATGCCGCGCACCGAGGGGTCGGCGAGGTGCGTCTCGATCGCGGCGAGGTCGAGGGCGCCGTCCGCGAGGTACGGCACCGCGATCATCCGGATGCCGAACGACTCGGTGATCGCGAAGTGGCGGTCGTAGCCGGGGCTCGGGCACAGGAACGCGACGTCCTGACCCGCCCACGGGCCCTCGCCCCCCGGCACGCCGTGCAGCAGGGCGTGCACGAGCACGTCGTGCATGGTCTGGAGGCTCGCGTTGTTGCCCGCGAGCAGCTGGTCTGCGGGGATGCCGAGCAGCTCGCCGAAGATCTCGCGCAGCTCGCGCACGCCGTCGGTGCCGCCGTAGTTGCGCAGGTCGGTGCCGGCGCCGTCGCGGAAGTCGTTCCCGAGGTCGAGGTCGAGCAGGCCGTTCGAGAGGTCGAGCTGAGCGGCGGAGGGCTTGCCCCGGGTGAGGTCGAGCGAGAGCCCCCGCGCGCGCAGCGCGTCGTAGTCGGTCCGGAGGCTCGCGAGCGTGTGCGGCATGGCATCAACGCTACCGTCCCCGAGAGTACGTACTTTTGCGGCGTGACGCGGCGTGTCCCGCTCCGAAGTCCATACTCTCGGGGACGCGGTCAGGAGGAGCCGAGGCGGCGGCGCAGCAGCTCGATGCGGGCCTGCAGCTGGGCGACCGTGCAGCGCGCGACCTCCGGGCCGCCGCACATCCGCCGCACCTCCGCGTGCACCTGGGCGTGGGTCTGCCCCGTGCCGCGGGCGTGGATGCTGACGAGGCTGTTGAGCAGGCGCCGCTGCTCGGTGAGGGTGCGGTGCAGCGGCTGCGGCTGGGTCTCCTCCTCACCGCGCTCGCGCCGGTCCTCGCCGCGCCGCGCCTGCCGCTGCTGGCGGTGCTTGAGGAGCTCGGACACCTGCTCGGGGTCGAGCAGGCCGGGGATGCCGATGAAGTCCCACTCCTCGGGGCTGCCCGGCGTGGCGAGCGCGCCGTAGTCCTCCCCGTCGAACATGGCCTTCTCGAACGTCGCGATCGAGGCGAGCGCCTGCCACTCGAACTCGTCCGCGAGCTCCGCGGAGGTCTCCTCCTGACGGTTCGCCTCATCCATGAGGGCGTCCTCGAGCAGTGCCCCCTCCGGGGTCTCCCGATCGAGGGCGTGGTCGCGCTCGCGCTCGAGCTCCGCCCCGAGCCGCAGCAGCACGGGCACGCTCGGCAGGAAGACCGTGGCGAGCTCACCGCGGCGCCTCGCGCGCACGAAGCGGCCGATCGCCTGGGCGAAGTACAGCGGGGTCGAGGCGCTCGTGGCGTAGACCCCGACGCACAGGCGGGGCACGTCGACGCCCTCCGACACCATCCGCACGGCCACCATCCAGCGCTGGGTGCCCTCGGCGAAGCGGCTGATCTGCTCCCCCGACCCGGGGTCGTCCGAGAGCACGACGGTCGGCGGGGTGCCGGTCAGCTCGGTGAGGATCGTCGCGTAGGCGCGGGCCGCGGCCTGGTCGGTCGCGATCACGAGACCCCCGGCATCCGGGATGTGCTGCCGCACCTCGCGCAGGCGACGGTCGGCCGCCGAGAGCACGGCCGGCATCCAGTCGCCCCCGGGGTCGAGCGCCGTGCGCCAGGCCTGCGCCGTGACGTCCTTCGTGTCGTCCTGCCCGAGCGCGGCCTCCATCTCGTCGCCCGTGCGTGTGCGCCAGCGCATCGAGCCGGCGTAGCTGAGGAACACGACGGGGCGCACGACGCCGTCGCGCAGGGCGTGCCCGTAGCCGTAGGCGTAGTCGGTCTGCGACATCCGCACCCCGCGCTCGTCGCGCACGTAGCGCACGAACGGGATGGGCGAGGTGTCGCTGCGGAAGGGGGTTCCGGTGAGCGAGAGCCGCCGGGTCGCGCCCTCGAACGCCTCGCGCACGGCGTCGCCCCAGCTGAGGGAGTCGCCCGCGTGGTGCACCTCGTCGAGGATCACGAGGGTGCGCGCCGAGGTCGTGAGCTCGCGGTGCAGGCTCGCCCGCACGGCGACCGCGGCGTAGGTGACCACGACGCCGTGGAACTGCCGTGACTCACGCCCGTGCCGGTTGCTGAAGCGGGGGTCGAGCCGGATGCCGGCCCGGTGCGCGGCGTCCGCCCACTGCACCTTGAGGTGCTCGGTGGGCGCGACGACCGTGATGCGGTCGACGATGCGTCGCTGCAGCAGCTCGGATGCGAGCCGCAGCGCGAAGGTCGTCTTGCCGGCCCCCGGGGTCGCCGAGACGAGGAAGTCGCGTCGGCTCGCCTCGGGTACGCCCGGGTCGAAGTAGCGGGTGAGGGCCTCCTCCTGCCAGGCGCGGAGCTTTCCGGCGGTTCCCCACGCGGCGCGCTCCGGGAAGCTCGGCGGGAGGTGCTCGGCCGCGGAGGTAGCGCGGAACGCGGCCCCGGAGGGGGCGGTCGCCGGCTGCTCGCTCACTCGATGGAAGCGTAGTCGAGGCGACCGACACGGATGCGGCGGGTTAGCGTGGACGGATGAGCGAACCTCTTCCCGCGGGCCTGTCTCTCGGCCGTGCACCCCGTCCCGGCGACGACGCCGAGTTCGTCCGACGGCTGCGGGGCGCGCTCGCCTCGGGCGTGGGCGGCATCCGGATCGAGGGTCTGAGCTCGGATGCGGTCGCGGCACGGCTCGACGGCGCCGACATCGTGCAGCTCGACGTCGACGCGAGCGGTGCGCGGGTCGAGCAGGCGGGTGCGCCCGACGAGCCGATGGACGCCGAGGCTTTCGAGCTTCCCGAGACCGCGGAGATCGAGCGCGGCATGCTGCGTTCCGCCCGCGTGAGCGCGCATCCCGTGGAGGTGCTCGGCGCACCGGTCACGCTCGACGCGACGGTCGAGAGCTTCCCGATCGAGTGGATCACGCGTGTCGGCGGGGCGCTCGAACTGTTCGACTCGGTCGCCGAGCAGGAGCCCGCGATGACCGCGGACCTCCGCGTGCGGATCGACCACACCGCGATCTCGACGCTCGTGCGCGAGGTCGCCGCGCGCGCAACCGCCGAGACCCCGCAACTCGCGGTGACCGAGACGGAGCTCGCGGTGACGGGAGCGGGCGTGGACGCGCTCGCCGTCGAGGGCGCGGCGAGCATTGCGATGGGGCTGCTGCGGGCCCGGATCCGGCTGGCGGCCACCGTGCGCATCGTCGACGGCTGCGTCGTGCGCGTCGAGGGGCTCGAGCTCGGTTCGCGCAACATCCTCGCCGCCGTCGCCGTGGCGGCACTGCGCAGCCGCATCGAGCAGGCGGTCGCGGGGGACGTCGATCTCGCGACGATGCTCGGCGTGCCGGAGTCGGCCGAGGTGCGGGCCACGCTCCGCGCCGACGATGGGGGTGTCGAGGCGCGCGTACGGGTGCGCTGAGCCGGGCCGCGGTCGGACGCGGCGGCGGTCAGTCGTCTCCGTGTCCGAAGCGCCGCCGCACCGCGGGGCGCAGCAGGGATGCCGGGCGCACGGCGCCGCTGCCGAAGCGTTCCACGATCGCGTCGACCGCCTGCTCCGCCTCGCGCCAGTCCTCGTCGTCGTCCCACAGCCCGAGTGCCGCCACCTCGCCCGTCAGCTGCTCGGCGCGCACCCCGATGAGCCGGACCGGCCGCCCGCCCGCGTTCGCCTGGTCGTAGAGGGCGCGCGCCTCCTCGTAGAGGCGGCGCCCGAGGTCCGTCGGCTCGGGCAGGGTGCGGGAGCGGCTGATGGTCGTGAAGTCCTCGAAACGCAGCTTGAGGGCGACCGTGCGCGCCATCACCCCGGCGCGACGCAGCCGCTGACCCACCCCGTCGGCGAGTTGCAGGAGCACGCGGTGCAGCTCGGCGACGTCGGTGGCATCCGTCTCGAAGGTCGTCTCGTGGCCGATCGACTTCTCCTCGCGGCCGGGCGCGACGGGTCGCGGGTCGCGACCCCAGGAGAGCTCGTGCAGGCGCTCGGCGCCCGCGTCGCCGAGGGCGCGGCGCAGCATCTCGCGCGGCGCGTGGGCGAGGTCGCCGATCGTGCGCAGGCCGAGGCGCACGAGCACCTCCTCGCTCTTGCCACCGACGCCCCAGAGCGCGGAGACGGGCAGCGGATGCAGGAAGGCGACCGTGGCATCCGCGGGCACGACGAGCAGCCCGTCGGGCTTGGCACGGCCGGAGGCGAGCTTCGCGACGAACTTGGTGGATGCGGCCCCCGCCGAGCAGCGCAGCCCCGTCTCGGCGTACACGCGCTCACGCAGCAGCGTGCCGATCCGCCACGAACTGCCGAGCAGTCGGTAGGCCCCCGCCACGTCGAGGAAGGCCTCGTCGACGCTCAGCTGCTCGACGTGCGGGGTGACGTCGCCGAGGATGCGCATGACCTCGCGCGAGTAGTGGGCGTAGCGCTCGAAGTGCGGTTCGAGCACGACGGCCTGGGGGCAGCGGCGCAACGCGAGAGCCATTGGCATCGCGGAGTTGACGCCGTAGCGGCGGGCCTCGTAGGTGGCGGCCGTGACGACCGAGCGCGCCGAGCGGTGGCCGACGATGACGGGTCGACCGAGCAGTTCGGGGTGGTCGAGTAGCTCGACGGAGGCGTAGAACGCGTCCATGTCGACGTGCAGGATGTGGGCGCGCGGGTCGTCGACGGGGTCGGCGCTGATCTGGCGACCGGTGCCGTCCTGCTTGCTCACCCCGCCATCCTGTCACCGGCGTCCGACGCGCGGTCCGTGCACATGACGGTGCCCGCCCCGACGGACGGGACGGGCACCGGGTCGAGGGCGCTCAGACCCGCTTGCGCCCGAAGATGAGGCCCCAGATGAGCAGCACGACGATCGCGCCGCCGATCGCGAGCAGCCAGGTCTGGAGCGAGAAGAAGTCTTCGAGCGGCGCGTCGAAGAGCACCGAGCCGAGCCAGCCGCCGAGCAGGGCGCCGACGACGCCGAGCAGCAGGGTCGCGATCCATCCGCCGCCCTGCCGGCCGGGGAGGATGAGCTTGGCGATGGCTCCGGCGATGAGACCGAGCACGATCCAACCGAGGATTCCCATGAGGACTTCTCCGTTCTGCCGGGGTGGAGGGTGGTTCCCCAGGCATACGCAGTCAACGCCGTCGCGGGACCTCGGGCAAGGGCCTGGCGCGCGGCATCGTCGAGATGGTAAGGGCCTCAGCCGCCGATCGCGTTCATGCCGCGGGTCGGCTGGAGGAAGGACGGGTCGTTGATCGCGTGACCCGGCAGCTTGCCGCGCACGCAGGAGCGCAGCACGCGGTCGATCCCCCGGTCGCGGGCGTCGGTGCCTTCGTCCCCGCGCAGCACGGGCAGCAGGTCGTACTCGCTCGTCGAAAAGAGACAGTTGCGCAGCTGCCCGTCGGCCGTGAGTCGCAGGCGGTCGCAATCGCCGCAGAAGGGGGCCGTGACCGAGGCGATGACACCGACGGTGCCCCCCGCGGCGGCGCCGTCGCCCGCGATCCGCCAGCGCTCGGCGGGCGCTCCCCCGCGCCCCGGCACCTCCTCGAGGCTCCAGCGGGTGCGCAGCGTCGCGAGGATCTCCTCGCGCGTCACCATGTTCTGTCGCGACCAGGTGTGGCCGGCATCCAGCGGCATCTGCTCGATGAAGCGCAGCTCGGCGCCGTGGGCGAGCGCGAACTCGACGAGCTCGACCAGCTCGTCGTCGTTGACGCCGCGCATCGCGACCGTGTTGAGCTTGAGCGGGCGAAGACCGGATGCGGATGCCGCCGCGATCCCGGCGAGCACCTCGTCGAGGCGGTCGCGCCGGGTGAGCTCACGGAACCGGTCGCGCCGCAGGGTGTCGAGCGAGATGTTCACCCGGTGCAGTCCCGCGTCGACCAGCTCGGGCAGCAGCGCGGCGAGGCGGATGCCGTTGGTGGTCATGGCGAGCTGCACGGGGGTGCCGTCGGGGGTCGTCGCACGCGCGAGGCGCCGCACGATCTCCACGACATCCGGGCGCAGCAGCGGCTCGCCACCCGTGAGCCGGAACGTCGAGATGCCCGCGGCCGCGGCGACCCGTGCGACGTGCTCGATCTCGTCGAGGCTGAGGATGCTCGAGCGGGCGAGCCACTCGTTGCCCTGCTCGGGCATGCAGTAGGTGCAGCGCAGCGAGCAGCGGTCGGTGAGCGAGATCCGCAGGTCGCGGTGCACGCGCCCGTGGGTGTCGACGAGCGGGGTGCCGGGCTCCTGCTCCCCCTCGGCGCGCGCATCCGCACCGCCGCGGACGGCGATCGTGACGGGGACGGCGGCCATGGTCCGAGGCTACGTCAGAAGCTCCCGATCACGTCGAGCCGCAGCTGTGCGGTGGTCGCGATCACGAGGTAGTCGACAAGCGAGATCGGCACGACCCAGGTGAGCAGCACCCCGCCGAGACGTCGGGGCGCCGCGCCCCACACCCCGGCGCGGAGCGTCCACCCCGCCACCGTGACGAAGAGCGGGATCGTCACGAGCCAGATGATCATGCACCAGGGGCACAGCGAGCCGAACTCGAAGACGCTGCGGTACGCGAAGACGTGCACGAGCAGGTAGCCGCCGAGCGTGAACGCGGCGAAGACGCGCCAGTACCAGGCCCGCATCCCGCCGGGCGCGGCGAGGGCGGCGACCCCCGCGAACACGGGGCCGAGGAAGAGCACCATGCCGAGGATCGCGTTGGTGAAGCCGAGCAGGTTCCCGGCGGGCGAGAGCAGGTTCGGGCCGCACGTCACGAGCGGGCTGATGTCGCACGAGAACGTCGGTGCGACATCCGTGAGCTGCCCGATGTACTCGCGGTAGATCATGAACGCGACGCCCCAGCCGATGAGGCCGGCGAGGATCCACCACACGGCGAGGGCGGCGCCGGGGCGGATGCCCGGGGGCGGGGTGCGGGGGGCGTCGGTCACGGGATCATCCTCCGGAATCCGGAACGGCGGCGACGGGCGGATCACCGGGGTTATCGGCGCTCAGCGCCGGGTGAAGCGCAGCCGCCAGAGCTCCGGCCCGTCGTCGACGACGCGCACCGCGAACGCTCCCGGATGCCGCTGCTCGAGCTGCGTCACGAGCGGGCTCGGCCGGTGGTCGGCGAGCAGGTCGAGGCTGAAGCCCGGCGCGAGGGCGCCGAGCGCCCCGAAGATCGTGGCGTGCCGGATGGCGTGCGGGATCTGCCGCGCGTCGAGCACGATCTCCCCCTCGTCCTCGTGTCCGCACGCGCAGCCCGTGTCCGCGGCGGCGACGGATGGCGTGCCCGACTCGTGCGCGCAGCCGCAGTCGGCGTCGGGGCCGCACGTGCAGCCCCCGCTCGCGTCGCATCCGCACGTGCACGACGCATCCGTGCCGAGATCCGGCCGGGTGGTGCGCAGTTCGATGGGTTCAGCAGTCATGGGGTATCCCTTCTCGCTCCTCCCACGCTAGGACGCGTCGGGGCGGGAGAACCGGGTAGAAGGTCCCGGCGCCCGGGCCGCGCGGCGCGTCGCATTTGCACGGTCATCCGGCGCTGCGTCGGCCACGCACGGTCGTAGCCTGTGCTCGAGCGTCGACGTCGACGAGGGGGCAGCCGTGAGCAGCACCGAGCAGACCGCATCCGAGAACCCTGCCGTCGTGCCGCGCGGTCCGGCGCAGCTGACGCCCGGCTACTTCGCGGGCGTCATGGGCACCGGCATCGTCTCGATCGGCGCGCAGCTCACGGGCCACGCGGCGCTCGCGGGCGCGCTCTTCTGGATCGCGATCGTGTTCTACCTCGTGCTGATCGTGCTCAACGTCTGGCGCATCCTCGCCCACCGCGCGCGCGTGGTCGAGGACTTCCGCGACCCGGCCCGCGCCTTCGGGTTCTTCACCTTCATCGCGGCGACCGACGTGATCGCCGCGATGCTCGTCGGGGTCGGCGACGGGCTGCCGGCGGCCGTGCTGCTCGGTGTCGCGGTCGCCGCCTGGATCGTGCTCGGCTATGTGATCCCGTGGACCGCCGTGCTCGGCAACCCGCGGCGCCCCATGCTCGACCGCGCGAACGGCACCTGGTTCATCTGGGTGGTCGCGAGCCAGTCGATCGCGGTGGTCGCCGCCGGGCTCGAACCGCTCTGGCCGGAGCTGCGGCAGTGGTTCGCGATCCTCGCGGTCGTCGCGTGGTCGACGGGGATGGTGCTCTACGTCGCCTGCGCGATCTTCGTGATGCTGCGCGCGATGCTCTACCGGCTCGACCCGCAGGACCTCGACCCGCCCTACTGGGTGGCGATGGGGGCTGTCGCGATCACGGTCGTCGCGGGCGCGCGCATCGTCGAGATGGACGACGCGCCCATGGTGGATGTGACGCGGGAACTCATCGCGGGCCTCGCGGTGATCCTCTGGGCGTTCGCGAGCTGGCTCATCCCGTTGCTCTTCGCGGCGGGCGTCTGGCGGCACCTCGTGCACCGCATCCCGCTGCGCTACCAGCCGACGCTGTGGAGCTTCGTCTTCCCGATGGGCATGTACGCGGCGGCGAGCATCTACCTGGGGCGCGCCGACCACCTGCCGGTCGTGGAGGCGGTCGGGCTCGCCTGGTTCTGGGTGGGACTCGGTGTCTGGGTGCTCACGGCGTGCGGGATGCTGGTGGATCTCGCGCGGCGGTTCAGTCCGCCCGGGCGAAGCGCACGGCGTGCGGCGGGACCGTCAGCCGCACCGGAGCGCCAGGGGCCAGCCCCCACGCCGCGACGGCGTCGGCCGGAACCTCCGCGCTGAGCTCCGGCTCGGCGGTGTGCACGCGCACCCCGCTCGGCGTGGCCTCGAGGCGCACGATCCGCGACCGCCAGGTTCCGGGGCCGGTGACCGCGGCATCCGCCTCGGCATCCTCGACGGGGGCGAGGTGCACGGATGCGGGCCGCACGAACGCGGCGAGCGGGGCGCCGTCGGCGGATGCGGCCCGCCGGGAGTCCGGATCCTCGGCGCGCAGGACGACGGTCCCCGCGGCGGTGGCGAGGCTCCACCCGCCTCCGGCCGCCACGCCGAGCAGGCGGTTGGTGCCCGCGACCGTCGCCGCGAAGCGCGTGGCGGGGCGCGCGAGCACCTCGCGCACCTCGCCCTCGTGCGTGACGGCGCCGCCCTCGAGCACGACCAGCCGACGGGCGAGGGATGCCGCGTCGAGCGCGTCGTGGGTGACGATCACCGCGGTGGCGTGCTCGGCCCGCAACTGCTCGGCCAGCAGGGCGCGGATGTCGCCCCCGGTCTCGGGGTCGAGTGCCGTGAGCGGCTCGTCGAGCAGCAGCACGCGCGGCGAGGTCGCGAGCGCACGGGCGAGCGCGACCCGCTGCTGCTGGCCGCCCGACAGCGCGGCCGGTCGCCGCTCGCCGTACGCGCCGAGACCGACGCGATCCAGCCATCCGGCGGCCGTCGCGCGCGCGTCGGCGCGGGTGGCCCCGTGGGCGCGCAGACCGAAGACGATGTTCTCCGCGGCGCTCAGGTGCGGGAAGAGGCGAGCATCCTGCCCCAGCAGCACGACGCCGCGGCGCTGCGGCGGCACGGTGCGTGCGCCCGACACCTCGACCCCGTCGACCCGCACGTGCCCCGACGTGATCGGCAGCAGACCCGCGATCGCGGCGAGCAGGGTCGACTTGCCTGCCCCGCTCGGCCCCATCACGGCGACCGTCTCCCCCGCCTCGAGGGCGAGCCGCGCATCCAGTCGGAATCCGCCGCGCGCGACGGCGAGGTGCGCCTCGAGCGGCCCGCCGGTCACGATGCGCCGCCCGCGGGGGCGACCCGGTCGGTGCGCCAGCCGCGCACGAGCAGCAGCACGGCGACGGCGGTGACGAGCAGCAGCAACGAGAGCGCGACCGCGGGGCCCTGGGTGATGCCGGCCCCGTTGAACGCCGTGTAGATCGCGAGCGGCATGGTCTGGGTGACCCCCGGCGCGTTGCCCGCGAAGAGCGCGGTCGCCCCGAACTCGCCGATCGCGCGGGCGAAGCACAGCACGACCCCTGCGACGAGACCCGGGGTCGCGAGCGGAAGCGTCACGCGGAGCAGGATGCGCCAGCGTCCCGCCCCGAGGGCCGCGGCCGTGCGCTCGTACTCGATCCCCTGCGCCCGCAGGGTGCCCTCGAGCGCGAGCACGAGGAACGGCAGTGCCACGAACACCTGCGCGATCACGACCGCGGGCGTCGTGAACGGGAGGCGCAGGCCCCACCAGTCCTCGAGCACGCGGCCGAGGGCGCCCTGCCGTCCGAAGAGGAACAGCAGCGCGACGCCGCCGACCATGGGCGGCAGCACGAGCGGCACGGTGACGATCGCGCGCAGCACGGCCGAGGTGCGCGCCCCCGCCCGGGCGATCACGAGCGCGAAGGGCACCCCGAGCACGATGCACACGACGGTCGCGACCGCGGCCGTGCCGAGCGAGAGCCCCAGAGCCGAGAGCGCGGCGGGCGAGCTGATGTCGTCCGGCAGCCTGGCCCAGTCCACCCGGCCGACGAGCGCGACGAGCGGAAGCACGAGCAGCGCGAGGCCGAGCGCGGCGGGCAGCGCGAGGATGCGCGGGAGCGTGCCGCGCGCCCGCGCGTCCCGGATGCCGGCGCGGGTCACGGCGCCCCGAAGCCGTAGCCCGCGAGGATCTCGCGGCCATGCGTGCCCGCGACGAACGCGACGAAGGCGGCCGCGGCATCCGGGTTCGCGGATGCCGTGAGCGCGCCGATCGGATAGCGGTTGACGACATCCGCCGCGCCCTCCGGCACGATCGCGGTGACATCCGTGCGACCCTGCACGTCGGTGCGGTAGACGAGCCCGGCGTCGGCCTCGCCCGCGGCGACCTTGGTGAGCACGGCCGTGACGTTCTGCTCGAGGCTCACCGGGGCGACCGTGACGCCCTGGGCGGCGAAGAGCTTCTGCGACGCCGCGCCGCACGGCACTTCGGGGGCGCACAGCACGAGCGCCACGTCGGCGCGGGCGAGATCGGCGAGGGCCGTGATGCCCGCGGGGTTGCCCGTCGGCATCGCGATCACGAGGGTGTTGGTGGCGAACAGGGTCGGGTCCCCGTCCGCGAGGAGCCCCGCGTCGACGGCCTTCGTCATGTTCGCCTGGTCGGCGGAGGCGAAGACGTCCCCGGGGGCACCCTCGGCGAGCTGGGTGACCAGGGTGCTCGAGCCGTCGTAGATGATCGGGTTGACGGTCACGCCGGGGTTCTCCTCCTCGAACGCCGTCGCGATGTCGTCGAACGCGGCCTTGAGCGATGCGGCCGCGTAGATGTTCAACTCACCGCTCAGCCCGGGCTGTTCGGGCGCGGGCGGTGCGCTGCCGGGGCTGGTGTCGGCGGCGGGGGCGGTGCACGCCGTGAGGGCGAGCGCGGTCGCGAGGAGCGCGGCGGCTCCCGTGAGGCGGCGGGCGGTGGCGCGGATGGTCACTTCAACTCCGGGGTGTCTCGACGATGACGGTCGTGGCCTTGACGACGGCGACGGCGAGCGAGCCGACCTCGAGGCCGAGCTCGTGCACCGCCTCCGCCGACATGAGCGAGACGACGCGGTGCGGGCCGGACTGGATGTCGACCTGCGCCATCACGCCGTCGAGCTGCACGCGGGTCACGAGACCCGTGAAGCGGTTGCGGGCGCTCGAGAGCACATCGGTGGGGTCGGATGCGGCCTGCGCCTGCTCCACGGCGTGGGCGGCGAGTGCGTCGCCGGGGATCTCGATCGGGGTCGCCCCGGTCGTCGGGAGGGTGCCGCGGTCGATCCAGCGGCGCACCGTGTCGTCGCTCACCCCGAGCAGGCGGGCGGCATCTGTGATGCGGTAGTTGCGCATGGCGACGACGCTACTCCGCAACAGCGGATAGATCACCGTGATTATTCCGCGGATGCGTTTTTCCCGGTCATCGCCTCCCGCGCTCCGGCGTAGCCTGGCCGCATGCCGCTGCCACCCCTCGTCGAGCCGGTCGCCGAGCTCTCCGCCGCCGAGCGGGCACGCACCGCGCGTCACGCGCGCCTCGCCGGCTTCGGCGAACTCGCGCAGCGGCGCCTCCGGGCCGCGCACGTCGCGGTCGTCGGGGCAGGCGGACTGGGATCCCCCGTCGTGCTCGCGCTCGCCGCAGCCGGCGTCGGCACCCTCACGATCGTCGACGACGACGTCGTCGAGCTCAGCAACCTGCAGCGCCAGGTCATCCACCGGATGCGGGACGCCGGGGAACCGAAGACGGCATCCGTCGAACGCGTTGCGGCCGAACTCTCCCCCGAGACCGTCGTGAACGCCGTCACCGAGCACCTGGACGAGGGCAACGCGGCCCGCATCCTCGCAGGTGCGCACCTCGTGATCGACGGCACCGACACCTTCGCAACCCGCACGGCGGTCGCCGCCGCGTGCGAGCACCTCGGCGTGCCGCTCGTCTGGGGCACGGTGCAGGGCTTCGACGCACAGGTGACGGTGTTCTGGTCGGCGCCGCCCGCGGGCGCACCCGCCGTGCGCCTGGCCGACCTCTACCCCGGCGACAGCGTCGGCGAGCTGCCGACGTGCAGCGACGTCGGGGTTCTCGGGGCCTTCTGCCTGCAGGTGGGCGCGCTGCTCGCCACCGAGGCGGTCAAGCTCATCACGGGCGTCGGCGAGCCGCTGCTCGGCCGGGTGCTCGTGCTCGACGCGCTGCGCGCGCGCCAGAGCGAGGTGCCGCTGCGGGCGGCGGCGCCCCGGGCTCCGGCTGCCGCATCCGTCGCCCCGGCGCGCCCGGCGATCGCACAGCTCGGCGCCGAGGAGGCGCTCGCGGCCCAGCGCGCGGGCGCGACGCTGCTCGACGTGCGCGAGCCGTGGGAGACCGACGGGGGCGTGATCCCCGGATCGCTGCTCGTGCCGCTCGCGGCGCTGCTCGCCGAGCCGGCGCGCGCCGGGACCGGGCCGGTCGTCGTGGTCTGCGCCGCCGGCATCCGCGCGCGCACCGCGGCCGAGGCGCTCGCCGCATCCGGCATCGAGGCATCCGTTCTCACCGGGGGCCTCGCGGCCTGGCCGGGGCTCGTCGCCTCGCCCGCGGGGGCCTCGGCGTGAGCGGGCTCCGCACGGTCGAGGAGCAGCGCGCCCGCGTGCTCGACCGGGTGGTGCCGCTCGAGGCAGTGGTGCTGCCCGTGTCGGCGGCGCACGGCCGCACGCTCGCGGAGCCGCTGCGCGCCGCCGTCGACATCCCCGTCTTCGACAACTCGGCCATGGACGGCTTCGCCGTGCGCCACGCGGACGTCGTCGACGCGTCCCCGTCGTCGCCCGTGCGGCTGCGGGTGGTCGCCGACCTGCCCGCGGGCACGCAGCTCGACCCGCCGCTCGGGCCCGGTGAGGCGGCCCGGATCATGACGGGTGCGCCCGCCCCGAGCGCCGCGGATGCCGTGGTGCCGTTCGAGGACACCGTGGGCGGGCTCGCGGACTCTCTCGGCGAGATCGAGGTGGTCCGGGCGCCCGCCCGCCTGGGCTCCCACATCCGCCTGCGCGGCGAGGACGCGCGCGTCGGCGATGAGCTGCTGCCCGCGGGGGTGCCGCTCGGGCCGCTCCAGCTCGCGGCCGCGGCCGCGGCGGGGGTCGCCGAGCTGCGCGTCGGTCGCGCGCCGCGCGTCGCCGTCGTCTCGACCGGCTCCGAGCTCGTGCCGCCCGGTCAGGCGCTCCGCCGCGGCCAGATCCCGGAGTCGAACAGCGAACTGCTCGCGGGGCTCGTGGCGGATGCCGGGGCCGAGATCGTGCTGCGGCGCACGGTGGCCGATGAGGGCTCCGGCCCGCTCGACGCGATCGCGGACGCGCGGGCCGGCGGCGCCGACGTCGTCGTGTTCACGGGCGGGGTGAGCGCGGGCGCCTACGAGCCGGTCAAGAACACGCTCGGCGACCTCATGGAGTTCACGAAGGTCGCGATGCAGCCCGGCAAACCGCAGGGCTTCGGCGCGACCGACGACGGCATCCTGCTGTTCGGGCTGCCGGGCAACCCGGTGAGCGCGGCGGTCTCGTTCGAGGTGTTCCTGCGCCCGGCGCTGCTCGCGCTGCAGGGGCGTCGCGAGGTTCTGCGACCCGTGCTGACCCTCCCCGCCGCGACCTCGTGGCGCAGCCCGCAGGGGCGCCGCCAGTACCTGCCCGCCACGGTCGACCGCCGGGAGCCCGCGCGCTGGGCCGTGCACCCCGCGAGCGAGGGCGGCTCGGCATCCCACCTCGCGGGCGGGCTCGCGCGGGCCGAGGCGTTCGCGATCGTCGACGCCGAGGTGACCGAGGTCGCGGTGGGTGACCCGGTCGCTGTCATGCTGATCTCATGAGCTTCACGCACCTGGATGACGCGGGCCACGCCCGCATGGTCGACGTCACCGAGAAGCAGCCGACGGTGCGCAGCGCCACGGCGCGCGGCTTCGTGCGTTGCGCCGAGCACGTCGTCGCGGCGCTGCGGGACGGGTCCGTGCCGAAGGGTGACGTGCTCGCGGTGGCGCGCATCGCCGGCATCCAGGCGGCCAAGCGCACCCCCGAGCTGCTGCCGCTCGCGCACGTGATCGGGGTGCACGGTGCGGTCGTCGAGCTCGCGATCGAGGATGCGGGGGTCGCGATCGAGGCGACCGTGCGCACCGCCGACCGCACGGGCGTCGAGATGGAGGCGCTCACCGCCGTGGCGGTCGCCGCCCTCGCGGTCGTCGACATGGTGAAGGGGCTCGACAAGGGCACCTCGATCGAGAACGTGCGCATCGTGGCCAAGACGGGCGGCAAGAGCGGGGACTGGGCGCGGCCCGGCGAGGGATGATGTCGCGGCACGGCATCGGCGCGATCGTGCTGGCCGGCGGGCGCGCGAGCCGGATGGGCGGCGCGGCCAAGCCCCTGCTCGAACTCGACGGCCGTTCCCTGCTGCATCGCGCGGTCGACGCCGTCGCGGGGTGCTCCCCCGTGACGATCGTCGCCGAGGTGCTGGATGCGACGCTGCCGGGCGTCGACTGGGTGCGGGAGGACCCGCCGTTCGGAGGTCCAGCGGCGGGCATCGTGGCGGCGCTCGCCTCGTGGCCGGTCGAGGGCGGACCGGAGTGGGCCTTCCTGCTGGCCGCGGATCTGGCGCATCCGGATGCCGCGGTCGCGGCGCTCGACGCGGCATCCGGGGCGCGGGGTGCGGCTTCCGACGGTGCGCATCTCGTCGACCCGGAGGGTCGCGCGCAGTGGCTCGCGGGGCGGTACCGCGTGGATGCGCTGCGGGCGGCCGCGGCGCGGCTTCCCGCGGGCGGGCGGGACCTGCCGATGCGTGCACTGCTCGGCGGGCTCTCGCTCGTGCGGGTGGAGGCCCCCGCCGCCGCGAGCCTCGACATCGACACGTGGGAGGATCTGGAGAGGGCGCGGGCCCACGCCGTGCCGCTGGAGGAGCCATGAGCGAGTCGTCCCGTACCCTGCCGCCGGAGGCGCTCGACGCCTGGGCCGCGGCGCTGCGCGTGGAGCTGGGGCTGCCCGACGAGCTGCCGGTCGCCCTCATCCTCGATCTGGCGCGGGATGTGGCGAACGGGGTCGCGCGCCCCGCGGCACCGCTCAGCGCCTTCGCGGCGGGGCTCGCCGCGGGCCGGGCCGGCGGCTCCCCGGACGACGTGCGGGCGGCGGTGGCGGCCGTGGTGCGCCGCGCCGGCGAGTGGGAGGCCTGAGTGGCGCGCGTGAGGTTCTTCGCCGCCGCGGAGGAAGCCGTGGGCAGCGATCAGCAGGAGCGTTCCGAGGCGAGCCTCGGTGAGCTGCGCGCAGCCCTCCTGTCCGAGCATCCCGCGCTCGCGGCAGTGCTCCCCCGCTGCGCAGTGCTCGTCGACGGTGCGCGCGTCGACGACGCGCATCCGCTCGGCGCCTCGACGACGGTCGACGTGCTGCCGCCCTTCGCGGGCGGCTGAGCGGGTGCTGCAGAGCAACATGTGATCACGCGGTGATGCGGAGCCGCTGCAGCGCCCGGCTGCGGGAGGGCAGCGGGATGCTGCGCACGGTGCCGTGCTCGTCGGGGCGTTCGAGGCGGTAGTCCCCACCGCGCCGGCGGATGCGCCAGCGCCGGTTGTGCAGCAGCAGGTGGCAATGTCGGCAGAGCAGCACGCCGTCGTCGACGTCGGTGCGGCCGTGATGCTCCTCCCAATGGTCGATGTGGTGGGCCTCGCACCAGGAGCTCGGCCGGTCGCACATGAGGCATCCGCCGTCGCGCGCTGCGATCACCTGGCGTTGCTTCTCGGAGAAGAGCCGCTGCGTACGCCCCAGCCTGAGCGCCCGGCCGTCGTCGTCGAACAGGATCGGCACCGCGCCGGAGGCGCAGATGTGGCGTTCGGCGGTCTCGATGGAGATCGCGTCGGGCTGTCCGTCGAAGAACGCCGCGCCGAGCCGGGTGCCGTCCGCCGTCGTGGGGACCTCGAGGTCGCTCTTGGTGACCAGGATGCGCACGACGGGCTTCCTGTCGCCGAGGAGCGTGCCGTCGTCCACCCGCGCACCGATCCGCACGAGCTCGACGAGGGTGTCGAGGGTGAGCTGCTCGAGCGTGCGGGTGTCGGCGACGATGTCGGCGGCACGCTCGAGCTCGGCGGGGTCGACGAACCGCGGTCCCCCGCGCCGCGGCGAGGTGGCGGCATCGAGGATCGGGACGACGATCGCGGCCGACTCGGGGTCGAGCAGCCCGTGGATGGCGGTCATCCCATCCGACTGCCGGTACACGCGCAGCGACCGCTTGTCGCGCAGGGCCTCTTCACGCGCTGAGACTCCGGCGAGATCGAGGTCGTCGCGTGCAGCCGCCGCGCGTGTCGCGAGCTGCTCGACCGTGAGACCGGGTGCGTTCGCGATCAGCCGCGCCGCGGCATCCGCGAGTGCTGCATCGAGCGCGACGCACTCATCGGGGCTGAGGGCCGCATCGTCAGGCACCGCCGGCACCGGCTCCGGAGATCCGAGCTGCGATGCCCCCGTGACGGCACCCAGCCGCGTGCGGATCACCTCGATCTGCTCCACGGACAGGGTCGCGTCGGCAACAGCCTCCCCGAGCACGGCGAGCCAGCGTGGCTGTGCGCACGCGGCATCGCTCTCGCCGACCGCTGCGCCGTCGCGGTCGGCTGCGGAACGCGCACCGGGCAGCAGCTCGGCCGCCGTGATGAGGGTGCGCGCCTCGCGACGGGTGCTGCCCGTGACTGCCGCGACCAGATCCTCCGCGGTGCGCACGCCGCGGGTCGCCGCCAGGCCGCCGTGACCCAGCTCGCGACGGGAACGATGCGCGATCTCCCCCGCGAACCCGGCAGCCAGTGCGTCCACGCGGCGGCGGAGCTCGGCGAGACGTCTCTGCCCGTCGAGCAGCTCCGCGTCGCTCAGCCGCGCGACGGGCGGCATCGCGAGCGGGCTCGCGGTGTCGCCGATCGCGGCGAGCAGATCGTCCTGGAGGGGCATGGCTCCATTCTCCCAGAGTCGAAGAGAGCTGCGAAAGAGGGTTGCCCGTATTCGTGGATAACTAGTACATATCCCCGGGTGGGGAGGAGGGGGCAACCCGCCCACTCCCCCGCGCCCTACCCCCCGAGCCCCTTCCACGCCGTCGTCCCGTCGGCCTCCACCTGCCGCTTCCACACCGGCAGCTCGGCCTTGATCGCCTCGATCAGCATGCGGCACACCTCGAACGCCTCACCCCGATGCGCGGCCGCGACGGCGATCACGACGGCAGCGTCACCCACCGCGAGACGCCCCACACGATGCGAGACCGCGACCACGGCATCCGTCTCGCCGATCGCCCGTGCCGCGAGCGTCGCCAGCACCGCCTCCGCATCCGGATGCGCGGTGTACTCGAGCGCGACGACCGCGGATGCGGCATCCGGGTCGTGGTCGCGCACCCGCCCGACGAAGCTCACCTCCGCCCCCATCCGCACATCGTCGACGGATGCGAGGTGGGCCTCGAGCGAGAGCGGTTCGTTCTCGATGCGCGCACGGCGAACGGTCACGAGTGGTCTCCTCCCCCGAGCTGGTCGAGAACATGAGGTGCGAGAGCGAGCACGAGGTCCATCCCGGCGGCGACGGCGCGGGGCGACCCCGGCAGGTTGACGACGAGCGCCCCCGCGGCGCTCAGCGCCCCCGGATCGACGACCCCCGCGACCCCGCGCGCGAGCAACCCGCCCGGTGCCTCCGCGGCGCCCCGGCGCCGCAGCTCCTCGGGGATGCCGGGCAGCATCCGGTCGAGCAACGGTGCGGTGCCCTCGGGGGTCGCGTCGCGCGGCCCGACACCCGTTCCCCCGCTCGTCACGACGAGACGTGCGCCTGCGCCGAGTGCACCCCGGAGCGCGTCCGCGACGGACTCCGCACCATCCGCCACCACGACGGCGTCCGCGCACGCGAACCCCGCCGCACGCAGCGCGTCCACCGCGACGGGACCCGCGGCATCCGGGCGCTCACCGGCCGCGGAGCGGTCGGAGACGGTCACGACGGCGGCACGCAGACTCACACCCGGAACGATACGGGACCAAGGTCCGTGACCCGCCGCCCCACGGGCGGAGATAATCGCCTCATGGCCCGCCGTACCGAGGACTTCCGCGGACTCACCCAGCCGAGCCGGCTGCGGCTCCTCGCCGAGGTTCAGGCCGAGCCGGGCCTGCTGCTGCGTGAGCTCGCCGCGCGCCTGGGGCTGCACGAGAACACCGTGCGCGACCACCTGCTCGTGCTCGAGGCGGAGGGGCTCATCACCCGTCAGACGGTGCACGCGGGGCGTCGCGGTCGGCCGCCAGAGACCTACCACCCCGTGCGCGACGCGGGGCACAACGCGGAGGCCGCGCGGCGGGTGCAGACCGCCGCCCAGCACGGCGACCTGCTGCGCCGCATGCAGCCGGACGCCCACGCCGCCGAGCTCGACACCGCGGCGCTGCACCAGATCGACGCCCTCTACGAGCACCTCGACGACGCGGGCTTCGAACCCGAGCTCGACGACCGCGCGCTCGAGATCGACCTCGTGCCGTGCCCGTTCACGACCCTCGTCGACGACGAGCCCGAACTCGTCTGCCGCGTGCACTCGCAGCTCATCCGCGACACCCTCAGCCAGGTGCCGGGCCCCCTGCGGCTGCAGCTGCTCGAACCGCGCCTGAGCCACACGCTGTGCCGCGTGCACCTCGCGGTGGGTGCCCGGTCGGATGCGGTGCCCGCACCCGCCGGACCGGGAACCGCATCCGCCGTCGGCTGATCAGACCTTCTTCGCGGCGTCGCGCAGCATCCCCGCGACGACGAGCGCGCCGGCGCCCACGAGCACGAGCAGCCACAGCCCGAGGGCGTAGGAGTTGGTGCCCGCGTCGTAGGTGGCCCCCATCACGAGCGGCGGGAAGTAGCCGCCGAGACCGCCCGCGGCGGCCACCACGCCCGAGACGGAGCCGACCTTGTCGGGCGGGGTCGAGGGGCCGACCCAGGCGAACACGGCACCCATCCCGAGCCCCATCGCGGCGGCCATCAGCAGGAAGGTGACGCCCGTGAGCACGCCCTCCGGCGGCTCCTGGCCCACGACGTAGGCGGCCGACACGATGCCCGCGAGCGACACGAGCGAGACGACCTTCGGACCGAAGCGGTCGGCCAGCACGCCGCCGATCGGGCGGGCGATGACGGCGGATGCGGCGAAGAGCGCCGTGCGCGTGCCCGCGCCCACCGCATCCACCTCGCCGGGGTAGATCGTCGTGAGGTACTTCGGCAGGAAGGTGGCGAAGGCGACGAAGCCGCCGAAGACGATCGCGTACAGGAACGCCATCTGCCAGGTGACGGGCAGCTTGAGCGCCCCGACCACCTTGGGCACGAGCGGCTGGTGACTGGGCGTCCAGGCGGGAGAGTCGCGCAGGAACAGCCAGACGAGCACCGCCATCACGACCATGACCCCGGCGATCAGCAGGTGCGTGGGCAGGTAGCCGATCCCCTCGGCGAGTCGGGGCGTGGCGAAGGCCGACACGGCCGTTCCGATCATGCCCATGCCGAAGATGCCGTTCGCGAAGCCGCGACGCGCGGGCGGGAACCAGGCGCTCGAGAAGGGGATGCCCGCCGCAAAGATCGTGCCGGCGATGCCGAGCAGGAAGCCCGCCACGAGCAGGAGCGGGAAGCTCTTGATGCTGCCGGCGAGGGCGACGAGCAGCACCGCGGGCATCGACACGAGCAGCACGAGGGTGAAGACGCGTCGCCCCCCGAAGCGGTCGGTGAGCGCGCCGACCACGATGCGGCCGAGGGCTCCGACGAGCACGGGGGTGGCGAGCATGAGCGAGATCTGGCCCTGGTCGAGCCCCATCTCGCTCGCGTAGACGGCCTGGAGGGGCGAGATCGCCATCCACGCCCAGAAGCCCACGGTGGAGGCGATCGTGGCGAGGATCACCTGGAGGAGTCCCCCGCGGAGGTCCGGTGCTGCAGCGGTCGTCATCGGGACGCTCCCTTCGTCGTGTTGCGGGTGACGCTACCGGGAGTCGCGACTTCTGCCGAGGGGGTCGGGCGGTTTTATTCGGGCCCGCATCAGCCTCCGGAACTGCCCCCGCATCCGCGTTCCGCCACGCGGTCGGGACACGCGAATAAACCCGGTCGAGGTGCTGGCGATTCGGGCACGCCGGTGGAATGGTGGAGGAAATCCTGACGGAGGGAAGACGGATGACCCCCGACAAGAACGCGGCCCCCGCGACCGATGGCCCCCTGGCCGATGCTCTCGTCGGGATGGGCAGGTTCCTCCGCAAGGGCGAGGTCTCGCAGGATCTGCGCTCGGTGTTCCTCGAGGGCGGGCGCTCGGGCGACGTCTTCTACCGCGACCGCTGGGCGCACGACAAGGTCGTCCGCTCGACCCACGGCGTGAACTGCACTGGCTCCTGCTCGTGGAAGGTGTACGTCAAGGACGGCATCATCACGTGGGAGACCCAGCAGACCGACTACCCCTCGGTCGGCCCGGACTCCCCCGAGTACGAGCCGCGCGGCTGCCCGCGCGGGGCCGCCTTCAGCTGGTACACCTACTCGCCGACCCGCGTGCGCTATCCCTACATCCGCGACACGCTCGCCGAGCTCTACCGCGCGGCCAAGCGCGAGCATCCCGACCCCGTCGACGCCTGGGCCTCGATCGTCGAGGATCCCGAGAAGTCGCGCGCCTACAAGAGCGTGCGCGGCAAGGGCGGCCTCGTGCGCACGACGTGGGATGAGGCGCTCGAGATCGCGGCGGCCGCCCACGTCTACACCGTGAAGGCCTACGGCCCGGATCGCGTGGCCGGCTTCTCCCCCATCCCCGCGATGTCGATGGTGTCCCACGGCGCGGGGGCGCGCTTCCTCAACCTGCTGGGCGGCTCGATCCTCTCGTTCTACGACTGGTATGCCGACCTGCCGGTCGCGAGCCCGCAGGTGTTCGGCGATCAGACCGATGTGCCGGAGTCGGCCGACTGGTGGAACGCCGGATACCTCATGATGTGGGGCTCGAACGTGCCCGTCACCCGCACCCCGGATGCGCACTTCATGACCGAGGCGCGGTACCGCGGGCAGAAGGTCGTGACGGTCTCGCCCGACTACACCGACAACACGAAGTTCGCCGACGAGTGGGTCGCCCCGCACCCGGGCACGGATGCCGCCCTCGCGATGGCGATGGGGCACGTGATCCTCACCGAGCACTTCGTGCAGAAGCGCACGCCGCGCTTCGAGGACTACATGCGCCGCTTCACCGACGCGCCGTTCCTCGTGACGCTCGAGGAGCACGGCGACGGGCTCGTCGCGGGCAAGTTCCTCACGGCGAGCGACCTCGGCGGCGAGGCGGCCGCGGCACCGCGCGCCGACTTCAAGACCGTGCTGCTCGACCAGAGCGGCACCCCCGTCGTGCCGAACGGCTCGCTCGGCCACCGCTTCACCCCCGAGGACGAGGGCGACTGGAACCTCGACCTGGGGGATGTCGTGCCGCCGCTCTCGGTCGGCGACCTGGACGACACGACCGAGTCGGTCGAGATCCGCCTCCCCCGCTTCGATCTGGCCCCCGAGGCCGGCTCCGAGCACGCGGGCGGCTCGGGCGTCGTGGTGCGCGGCGTGCCGGTGCGGCGCGTCGCGGGCAAGCTCGTGACGACCGTCTTCGACCTCATGCTCGCCCAGTACGGGGTCGGGCGCCCGGGGCTCCCCGGTGTCTGGCCGAGCGGCTACGACGACCCCTCGACCCCCGGTACCCCGGCCTGGCAGGAGGAGCTCACCTCGGTGCCGGCCGAGCAGGCCGCCCGCATCGGGCGCGAGTTCGCCGACAACGCGGAGCGCTCGGGCGGCCGCTCGATGATCCTCATGGGTGCGGGCACCAACCACTGGTTCCACTCCGACACGATCTACCGCACCTTCCTCGCGCTCACGACGATGACCGGCTGCCAGGGGGTCAACGGCGGCGGATGGGCGCACTACGTGGGGCAGGAGAAGGTGCGCCCCATCACGGGCTACTCGCAGTACGCGACCGCCGCCGACTGGAACCGCCCGCCGCGCCAGAACATCGGCACCGCGTTCTGGTACCTCGCGACCGACCAGTGGCGCTACGACGGCCTCCCCGCCGACCAGCTCGCCTCCCCGCTCGCCCGCGGCGTATTCAAGGGCCGTACGACGGCCGACTGCCTCGTGGAGTCGGTCAAGCGCGGTTGGATGCCCGCCTACCCGACCTTCTCGCGCAACCCGCTCGAGCTGTGCGACGAGGCGGAGGCGGCGGGCAAGGAGCCCGCCCAGCACGTCGTCGACAGCCTCACCGACGGATCGCTCTCCTACGCCGTCGAGGACCCGGACGCCCCCGAGAACTTCCCGCGCGTCATCGACATCTGGCGGGCGAACGTGCTCGGCTCCTCCGGCAAGGGCAACGAGTACTTCCTCAAGCACCTGCTGGGAACCGACTCGGCCATCCGCGCGAGCGAGACGCCAGAGGGCTCGCGCCCTCGCGACATCCGCTGGCGCGACGACGCCCCGATCGGCAAGCTCGACCTGCTCATGACGGCGGACTTCCGCATGACGAGTACGACGCTCTTCAGCGACCTCGTGATGCCGGCCGCGACCTGGTACGAGAAGTACGACCTGTCCTCGACCGACATGCACCCCTTCATCCACTCGTTCACCCCGGCGATCAACCCGCCGTGGCAGACGCGCACCGACTTCGAGCTCTTCGGTTCGCTCGCCGAGCGCTTCAGCGAGCTCGCCCGCACGCACCTCGGGGTGCGGCGCGACATCGTCGCCTCGCCTCTGCAGCACGACACCCCGGACGTCATGGCGACCCCGCACGGCAGCCCGCGCGACGACCTGCCGCTCATCCCCGGCCAGACGATGGCGAAGCTCGTCGTCGTCGAGCGCGACTACCCGAACCTCCACGAGAAGTGGAAGACGCTCGGTCCGCTTTCGGCGAAGCTCGGCATGACGACGAAGGCGATCACCTACCACCCCGAGGAGGAGATCGAGCGACTGAAGCACCTCAACGGCACCGTCGCATCCGGGCCCTTCGCGGGTTCGGTGCGGCTCGACACCGACAAGCGGGTGTGCGAGATGATCCTCGCCTTCTCGGGCACGAGCAACGGGCGACTCGCGGTGCAGGGCTTCCGCCAGCTCGAGAAGCGCACGGGCCAGCGCATCGCGCAGCTCGCCGAGGACCACGAGGGCGCGCACATCAGCTTCACGGATGTGCAGATCCAGCCGCGCAGCGTCATCACCTCGCCCGAGTGGTCGGGTTCGGAGCACGGCGGCCGGCGCTACACGGCCTTCGCGATCAACGTCGAGCACCTGAAGCCCTGGCACACCCTCACGGGGCGCCAGCACTTCTACCTCGACCACGACTGGATGGAGGACCTCGGCGAGAACCTGCCGACCTTCCGCCCGCCGCTCGACATGCACCGGCTGTTCGGCGACGAGAAGCCCGGGGTCACGCGCCGCATCGGCGGACCGCACGACGCGAACCAGACCGAGGTGACGGTGCGCTACCTCACCCCGCACTCGAAGTGGTCGATCCACTCGGAGTACCAGGACAACCTGTTCATGCTCTCGCTCAGCCGCGGTGGCCCCACGATCTGGATGAGCGGCGTCGACGCCAAGAAGGTCGGCGTGCGCGACAACGACTGGATCGAGGCGTACAACCGCAACGGCGTCGTCGTGGCCCGCGCGATCGTGTCGCACCGCATGCCGGAGGGCACGGTGTACATGTACCACGCGAAGGACCGCACGGTGGATGTGCCGATCGCCGAGACGAGCGGGCAGCGCGGCGGCATCCACAACTCGCTCACCCGCATCCTGCTCAAGCCCAGCCACCTCATCGGCGGGTACGCGCAGCTCGCTTGGGCGTTCAACTACCTCGGCCCGACGGGGAACCAACGCGACGAGATCACTACGATCCGCCGCCGCAGCCAGGAGGTCCAGTACTGATGCGTGTCATGGCTCAGATGTCGATGATCATGAACCTCGACAAGTGCATCGGATGCCACACCTGCTCGGTCACGTGCAAGCAGGCGTGGACGAACCGCACGGGTGTCGAGTACGTCTGGTTCAACAACGTCGAGACCCGCCCCGGCGTCGGCTACCCGCGCGGCTACGAGGACCAGGAGAAGTGGGGTGGCGGCTGGGTGCGCACGAAGCGCGGGCGCATCAAGCTGCGCAGCGGCGGCCGGCTCGCGAAGCTCGCGCGCATCTTCTCGAACCCCAAGCTGCCCGAGATCCACGACTACTACGAGCCGTGGACCTACGACTACGACATGCTCATCAACGCGCCGCGCCAGGCGCAGACCCCGGTGGCGCGCCCCAAGAGCCTGCTGACGGGCGAGGACATGAAGATCTCGTGGTCGGCCAACTGGGATGACGACCTCGGCGGCTCGCTCGAGACGATGCAGCAGGACCCGATCCTGAAGAAGATGAGCGAGGAGGTGCAGGCCGAGTTCGAGAAGGCCTTCATGTTCTACCTCCCGCGCATCTGCGAGCACTGCCTCAACCCCTCGTGCGTCGCATCCTGCCCCTCGGGCGCGATGTACAAGCGCGCCGAGGACGGCATCGTGCTCGTCGACCAGGACCAGTGCCGCGGCTGGCGGATGTGCGTCTCCGGCTGCCCCTACAAGAAGGTCTACTTCAACCACCGCACGGGCAAGGCCGAGAAGTGCACCTTCTGCTACCCGCGCATCGAGGTCGGCCTGCCGACCGTGTGCTCCGAGACGTGCGTGGGCCGGCTGCGCTACCTGGGTCTCGTGCTCTACGACGCCGACCGGGTCGCCGAGGCGGCATCCGTCGAAGACGACAAGGCGCTCCTGCAGGCGCAGCGCGACATCATCCTCGACCCGCACGACCCCGCGGTCATCGAGGGGGCGCGCGCGGGCGGCATCCCCGAAGACTGGATCGAGGCGGCCCAGCGCAGCCCCATCTGGAAGCTCATGCAGTACGAGGTGGCGCTGCCGCTGCACCCCGAGTACCGCACGATGCCGATGGTCTGGTACATCCCGCCGCTCTCGCCCGTCGTCGACGTCGTGACGGGCTCGGGCAACGACGGCGAGGACGCGCGCACGCTCTTCGCCGCGATCGACAAGCTCCGCATCCCGATCGGCTACCTCGCCGAGCTCTTCACGGCGGGCGACATCGCGCCGGTCGACGCGTCGCTGCGCAAGCTCGCCGCGATGCGCTCGTACATGCGCGGGGTGAGCATCGAGGACGTGCGCGATGAGAGCATCGCGAACGCGGTCGGCATGTCGGGCGCCGAGATCGAGGAGATGTACCGGCTGCTCGCGATCGCCAAGTACGAGGAGCGCTACGTGATCCCCTCGGCGCACACCGAGCAGGCGCATGCGCTCGAGGAGATGGCGTGCTCGCTCGACTTCGAGGGCGGACCGGGCATGGGCGGGGCCGGCCCCTTCGGCTCGTCGAGCGGGCCGAGCGTTCCCGTCGCGGTCGAGAACTTCCACATCCTCGCCGACCGACAGACGGCGGATCGCCCCTCCACGGCGGGCCGCGTCAACCTGCTCAACTGGGACGGCAACGGCGACGCCGAGGGCCTCTTCCCGCCGAGCACGATGGGCGAGATCCGGCAGACCGGCAAACCGGGCAAGAACAAGGACGCCGGATGAGCGCGGTCCTGCCCCGGGTCACCCCGCGTCGGGCGATGCCCGAGCCGGTCGCGGCCGTGCGACTGAGCGCCGAGCAGCGTGCCCGCGTGCACATGCTCGCCTCGCTGCTGCTGGACTACCCCGACGCCGCCTGGTTCGCCCGGCTGCCGCAGCTGCGCACGCACCTCACCGGGCTCCCGGACGAGGTGGTCGCGCCGATCACGGAGTTCCTGGACGCGGCGATCGCGGCCGGCGAGCTCGCCTGGCAGCGGCTCTATGTGACGACCTTCGATCTCAAGCGCAAGTGCAGCCTCTACCTGAGCTACTACGCGACGGGCGACACCCGCCGCCGCGGCGTCGCGCTCGTGACCTTCCTCGAGGCGTACCGCGCCGCGGGTTGGGAGTTCGACTCCGACGACCTGCCCGACTTCCTGCCCGCCGTGCTCGAATTCTCGGCGCGGGCCGACTCGGACATCGCGGGCGCCCTCATCGCCTCCCACCGCGAGGGCATCGAGGTGCTGCGCGCGGCCCTCGAGGGCATGGACAGCCCGTGGGCGGGCCTCGTGCGTGCCGTGACGCTGTCGCTGCCGCCCGTGGACGCCCGCACGCGCGAGCGCTTCCTCGAGCTCATCAACGAGGGCCCGCCGACCGAGACGGTCGGGCTGAGCTTCCTCGGTCAGCTTCCGCCGTACCGCCCCGTGAGTCAGGAGGAGTCGTGACCGCGCTGCAGATCATCCTGTGGGTCGCCATCCCGTATGCCGCGATCGCGGTGTTCATCGTCGGGCACATCTGGCGCTACCGCTACGACAAGTTCGGCTGGACCACGCGGTCGAGCCAGACGTACGAGAACCGCCTGCTGCGCTGGGGTTCGCCCATGTTCCACCTCGGCATCCTCATGGTCATCGCCGGGCACGTCGTGGGTCTCCTCATCCCCCGTGAGTGGCTGTACGCGATCGGCATCAGCGAGGAGATCTACCACGTCGGCGCGACGGCGCTCGGCACCTTCGCGGCGGTGCTGACGCTCGCCGGCCTCGCGATCCTCATCTACCGCAGGCGCACGGTCGGTCCGGTCTTCCTCGCCACGACCGTCATGGACAAGGTCATGTACGTCTTCCTCGGGGCGACGCTCGGCTTCGGCACGCTCGCGACGGTCGTGTACCAGCTGCTCGGCCCCGGGTTCCACTACCGCGAGACGATCTCGCCGTGGATCCGCAGCATCCTGATCTTCCAGCCGGATGTCGCGCTCATGGCCGAGGTGCCGCTGCTGTTCCAGCTGCACGTCCTCACCGCGTTCGCGCTCTTCGCGTTGTGGCCCTTCACGCGCCTCGTGCACGTGTTCTCGGCGCCCATCGGCTACCTGTTCCGGCCGTACATCGTCTACCGCTCGCGGGATGCCGTGCGCGGCGCCCGCACGCCGCGCCGCGGCTGGGACCCGGTGCAGCAGCCCGACCCCGAGCGGTTGCGCCGGCTCTAGGCGAGGAGCCGCACCGGAACCGCCCGGAACCCCGCCACGGGCGCCTCCTCGCGCGTCGAGGGGTGCCGTGCGTCGAGCACGAGCGTGCCCGCCGCGAGCAGCTCGCGCACGAGCACCCGCAGCTCGAGCGTCGCGAGCCCGCGCCCCGGGCAGACGTGCGGGCCGGTGCCGTAGACGAGGTTGCGCGCGGCGTGCTCGTCCGGCCGGAACGCGTCGGGGTTCGCGAACGCCGCGGGGTCGCGGTTCGCGGCACGCCAGTCGAGCACGACGATGTCGCCCGCCGCGACGGGGCAGCCGCCGAGCTCCGTGTCGCGCGTGGCGATGCGCCGGTTGGAGACGAAGGGGTCGTCGGCCCGCAGGATCTCGTCGATCGCCGCGTCGAGCACGATGTCGGATGCTGCGGCGAGGTGCGCCGCATGCTCCGGGTGCATCGCGAGCCAGTGCACGACGATGCCCGCGCACAGGGCGAGTGAGGAGAGGTCTCCCCCTGTCCAGTTCCGCAGGATCGACACGAGCTCCGCGTCGGTGAACAGGCGCCCGTCCTCGCTGAGCGTCATCATGAGGCGCGTCGTCACATCGTCGCGGGGCTCGGCACGGCGCTCGGCGACGAGCGACGCGACGATGCCGTCGAAGTCGGCGGCGACCCGTCGCATCCGCTCGGGGTCGTGCGAGCGGCTCGCGGCCCGGTTCTCGGCGACCCAGGCGAGCAGGGTGTCGTCGAGGTCCGCGCGCCAGCCGAGCCAGGCGGACTGGGCGCGCACGGCGTAGCGGGCCCCGAGATCCTGCACGCCGTCGAACTCGCCGCCGGCCGCCACGAGCTGCGCGAGGAGGGTGCGCGCGATCCGGGCGAGCTCGGGGGCAAGCGGATCGATCGCCTCGGGGGCGAGGAAGGGATCGAGCACGCGGCGTGCGGCGGCGTGCTCGGCGCCGTCGAGGCCGTTGGGCACGTGCACGTGCGACGAGACCGCGTTGGAGAAGGTGTCGGCGTCGTGCGCGACCGCCACGACGGTGGAGTGCCGACTGATGACGATGCGACCCCACGCGTCGACCTCGGTCGCGTGTGCGTCCTCATCCGACATAGAAGACCCCCCGTGCGCCCTTCTCGGCGTCGCTCATCCGGTGTGTGACGAAAGGGTAGTCCCCGGGCTCGGGGAGGACGAGCTCCACGAAGCCGCCCTGCGCGGGCTCGAGCGCGAGCGCCTGCGCGCCCCCGGCATCCCCCGCGCGCAACTCGTAGGCGCCCTCGCTGTAGACGGTGTCGAAGCGTCCGCCCACGACGTGGAACGAGCTCGGCGTGTTGGGGCCGACGTCGAGCACCCACACCCGCACGCGCTCCCCCGCATCCGCCACGAGGGGCCGGTGGAGGTACTGATCCGCGTAGCCGTTGAAGGCGACCAGGTCGGGGTTCTGGGTGGCGATCCGGTCGGCGTCGGCCGTGCCCCCCTGCGGGCCGAGGTAGAGCTCGCCCTGCACGAGCAGGTACTCGCGGTCGACGGGGGCGAGTTCGGGCGGGTCGATAATGACCGCCCCGTACATGCCGTTGGCGATATGCATCGACATGGGCATCGTCGCGCAGTGGTACATCCAGATGCCCGCCATCGTCGCGGTGAAGGTGTAACGCAGCGTCTCGCCGGGCTGGACCGTGCGCATCGGCTGGTTCGGGGCGAGCGAGCCGGCGTGGAAGTCGATCGAGTGGCCGATCGTGCCGTCGTTGACGAGGGTGATCTCGAAGGTGTCGCCGATGCGCCCGCGCAACGTCGGCCCGGGAGCGGTGCCGCCGAAGGTCCAGCGGGTCTGGCGCACCCCGGGCGCGACCTCCGTGACGAGCTCCTCGACGCGCAGGGTCACCCGGTGCACGCGTTCGGCGGATGCGGGGGCGAGGGTCGCGGGCCACGCGGCGAAACCGGCGGGCGGCTCCGCGGAGAGGTCCACGTCATCCGCTGCGCTCGGCGCGTCGGGGTCCGGCACGCCGCCCGGGGCCGCGTCGCTCGGCGGTGCGGATGCCGTGGGCGCCCCGGTCGGCGCCCCCACCACGTCGACGCGCAGCTCCATGCCCATCTGCCGATGGCCCGCGATCGAGCACCAGCCGTCCATGTCGGCGCCGATCACACCCACCTCGATCGTCTGGGAGGCGCCCGGTGCGAGGCGTTCGCTGCGCACGCCGTTCGCGAAGGTGAGGTCGTGCACATCCGTGCCGGTGTTCTCGAAGTCGACCACGAGCACGTCGCCGTAGGGCACCTCGAGCACGGCCGGCGTGTAGTGCATGCCGTTCACCCGCACCGTCACCCGGGTCGTGTCGCCGCTCGGCACGACGGCGCTCGGCCCCGTGGTCGAGATGCCGACCGCGGCGGGGTCGGCCGCCACGCCGCCCGCGACGCAGAGGGCGAGGACGAGGGTCGCGACGGCGACGGAGCCGGTGCGCCGCCGGCGAGGGGCGGGAGTCTCGGTGCTCGGGGTTCCGAGCGCGACCGTGGCGCTGCGATCCGGGTTCGCGCCCTCCCCGCGCCGCACCCGCCGGCCGATCACGAGCGCACGCACCACGAGCACGAGGAACGCGACGACGACACCGGCCGCGACGCCCGAGAGCAGCACGCGCGCGATGCTCGGCAGCGGTGCGAGATAGAGCGCGATCGCCCCGTTCAACGCCACGACCCGGAAGACGGCGCCGCGGTCGAGAACCTCGGCCCCCGCCTTCGCGGCGGCCGGGCTGCCCATGGCAACGACCGGCAGCAGGTAGCTGAGCGCGCCCGTGACGAGCTGCACGGCGAAGCCGACCACGAGCGGGCCGAGCACCGCGAGGTAGCCCTCCCGCAGCGACGCCCAGTCGGCGGCGGTCAGCGCATGCACGACGAGCGCGGCACCGGCGCCGAGCAGCCACAGGAAGGCCGAGGCGAGGCTGTAGCCGGCGAAGGTGCCGGGCGGCATCGCGCGTGCCTGCCGCACGCCGGCGACCCCCAGCAGTACGGCGCCCGCGAGCCAGATCAACATCCCGACCGCGAGCAGGGGGCGCACCCCCGCGAGCGGGCCCGCCACCGCGACGACGATTCCGGCGAGGAGGCTCGGCAGGGCGCGCCGGGCACCCGCGTCGACCGCGGGTTCGACCCGGGCGTGCAGCACGGTGGGCCAGAACAGCACGAGGGTGCCGAGCGCGGTGAGCCCGACCCAGCCGAAGGCGTTGAGCACGATGTGGGCGGCGACCAGCCGGTCGCCCTCCGCCCCGGATCCGGATGCCGCCATCACCGCACCGATCGCGATGCCGCCGAGGAACACCGCGGATGCCGCCACGTAGTAGCGCACGAGCGGCGCGAACCGGGCGGGCAGCGAACGGCCCAGCTGCACGGCGAGCAGCACCCCGTGGGCGAGGACCGCCGCGGCGAGCACGCCGGCCCCCGCGACGACGACCGCGCCCGCATCGAGCAGCATGCCGACCGTGATCGCGAGCGCACCGCCGGTCTGCAGTGCGAGCCGCAGGCCCAGCCCGGCGCGACCGCCCGGCGCCGCGCGGCGCGTGAGGGTGTCGGCGAAGTGCTGCGACCAGATGAGGATCGCCGCGGTCACCGCGCCGAGCATCGGAACGTGCACGAGCAGCCAGAGCGGGCGGTCGACGAAGCGGTGCACCGAGACGGCCACGAGCGTCAGCACGATCCAGCCGAACACGAGCGAGTTGGTGACGAGGTACCAGTTACGCCGCGACACAGGCGACCTCCTTCGGCTGGGTGCGCCGCGCGCGCACGACGAGCGTCACGACGGTGGCCGCGAAGAGCACGATCGCGCCGGCCGAGACCGCGCCGCCGATCGGCAGGGCCGGCGTCAGACCCCAGGCGTCACCGCCCACGAGGCGGATGAGCAACCCCGCGTGCAGGAGGGCCACCGGCAGATAGAGGGCAGGGTGGTACGGGATCGAGAGCTGCAGCACGGCGGGCAGGATCAGCGGCGCGTGCGCCATGATCATCGTGATCACGAAGCCGAGGAAGACCGCGTGCGTCGTGGCATCGTAGAGCGCGCCGTCGGTACGCGCACCGCCTAGCAGCCAGCCGGCACCCGCGACGGTGAGCCATCCGTAGCCCGTCAGCAGGCAGACCGCGACGTAGCGCGGCAGCCCCGTGTGCGTCACCGTGACCCGCGCGATGTCGTGACGCAGCAGCCAGGCCACCATGAGCAGCAGGGCGAGGCCCGCCGCGGGGATCGCGACGCTCGGCGCCGTGAGGGCGAGCACGGCGGCGGCGACGAGGGCCAGCGCGAGGCCGAACAGCATCCGCTCGGGCCGGATGCCGCGGATCGCGATGCGCGCGAGCTCGAGCCGCTCCCCCGCGATCGTCAGCACGAGGAACACCGCGAGCAGCGGCACGAGCGAGGACACCGGCACCCCGGCGCACCAGACGAGCGCGGCGGCGGCACCCGCCACGACGCCGAGGGCCTGGACGGAGGTGGCCGTCATGGGCTGCCGTCGCCAGATGGCGAGGTACTGCGCGAGGTGCACGAGCAGACCGAGCAGCACGATCACGGGGCCCGCGGGCCGGGGCGCGGGGCTCAGCGCGAGGAACGCGCCCACGACGAGCAGCACGGGCGAGGCGTAGGCCCAGACCGCCCGCAGCGCGACCGCCCGCTCGAGCGAGATGAGGCCGCCCACGAAGCCGAACACGAGCAGCGGGGCGTGTACCTCCGCGAGCCGGTCGGTGAGCGCGGGCAGCCGGACGCCGATCAGCAGCAGCCCTGCGTAGAGTCCGAGCAGCATCGCGACCCCGGCGGGCGCGATGAGCGCGAGCCGGACGCCGGACGCGCGGGGCAGCACCCTTCGACGCTACCGCGCACGGGCCGGGCCTTTGGTCCCGCACCCGCGACGCGGCCCCCGCGGTTCCGGCGCGCGCGGCGGCGGATGCGGCATTCTGGAGGCATGGCAGAGCATCCGTGGCGCCGTTACGTCGCGATCGGCGACTCGTTCACCGAGGGCATCGGCGACCCCGAGCCCCGGGTCCCCGGCGGGCACCGCGGATGGGCGGACCGCGTCGCCGAGGTGCTCGACGCGCAGAGCGACGACTTCGCCTACGCGAACCTCGCCATCCGGGGGCGGCTGCTGCAGCAGATCCTCGACGAGCAGGTCGACGAGGCGCTCGCGCTGCGACCCGAGCTCATCACGATCTCGGCGGGCGGCAACGACATCATCCGCCCCGGCACCGACCCCGACGAGGTCGCGGGGCGCCTCGAGGGCGGCATCGCGCGACTGCGCCGCGACGGCGCGACGGTCGTGCTGTTCAACGGGCCCGACATCGGCGAGACCCCCGTACTCAAGCGCATCCGCGGCAAGGTCGCGATCTACAACGAGAATCTGCACTACATCGCCAAGAAGCACGACGCGATCGTGGCCGACATGTGGGCGCTGCGCGAGCTCGCCGACCCGCGGATGTGGGCGCCCGACCGCCTGCACTTCTCGCCCATGGGGCACCACGTGATCGCCCGGATGGTGCTCGACGCGCTCGGCGTCGACCACGGTCTCGACGAGCTGCGTCCTGAGCCGCTGCCGGCGAAGCCGTGGCGGCAGGCCCGCATCGACGACATCGTGTGGGCGCGCGAGTACTTCGGCCCGTGGATCCTGCGCCGGCTGCGCGGCACCTCCTCGGGCGACGGCATCACGCCGAAACGTCCGGTGCCGGAGCCGGTCGCGCCGGAGGAGAGCCCCTCGTCCTCCTGAGCGGATGCCGTGCGCGCGACGGTCGTCACCGCTCGTGCGCCGCGCTCCGCGCGGTCGCGGGAGGCGGGCCGATCTCGTCGATCGTGTGTCCGGAGCAGTGCTCGCGGGTGACGGAGGCGCTCCGGATGCGTTCCACGGCGAACCAGCGCACCGCATCCCGGAGCCGGCACCAGGCGATCAGGTACCAGGTGTCGCGGCTGCGGGCGAACAGCATCGGCTCCACATCGCGTCGCGTGCGCGCGCCGTCGCCCGAGAGGTACTCGATGCGGGCGACCCGCTGCTCCGTCATCGCCTGCTCGAGCGCCGAGCGGATGGTGCGGGGCGCGGTGGGTGCGTGATCGACCCAGATCCGGGATGCGAGCTCCTCGGCGCGCCGTCGGGTCTGCGGATCGAGGACGTCGACGATCGTGCGCACCGCAGCGGCCGCGAGGTCCGCATACGGTGCATCGGGCGCCGCCGCGACGACCGCGAGCAGCGACGTCGCCTGGGCGGGCGAGAGCACGATGGGCGGCAGCCGGGCGCCCGCGACCAGACCGTAGCCCCCGCCGGGCCCCGGGCGGGACCAGAGCGGCAGGCCTGCAGCCTCCAGCGCGGCCAGGTCGCGCTTGATGGTGCGGACCGAGACCTCGAACTCGTGAGCGAGCTGCTCCGCTCGACGCCCTCGCGTGCCGCTGCGTCGCAGGGAGTCCGCGAGCGCGTGCAGACGCTCCGCACGCCTCACCTGGAGGCCTTCGCGAGATTCATGTCAGAAATAGTGACATACCGGTGTCCGGGCCCCCTGCGAGCATCGGCACCATGACATCGACAATGCCCGCTGCCCCGCAGACCTCCATCATCCTCGTCCCCGGTTTTTGGCTGGGCGCCTGGGCGTGGGATGAGGTGTGCACCCACCTGACGGCCGCCGGCATCCGCAACGTCGCGATGACCCTCCCGGGCCTGGACGCACAGGATCCCGAGCGCACGACGCGAACCGTCCACGACCAGGCCGATGCCATCCGCTCCGCCATCGCGGAGGCGGGTGGAGACGTCGTCCTCGTGGCGCACAGCGGCGCGAACGCACCGGTGAGCCTCGTGCTCGATCGCGACCCGCAGCGGATCCGCCGCGTGGTCTGGGTCGACTCCGGTCCCCTGGCGAGCGGTGCAGCGGGAGCGCCGGGGCTCCCGCACACGGTCGTCGAGCTGCCGCTGCCGGAGTTCGAGGCGCTGGCGCAGCAGGCGAGTCTCGAGGGGCTCAGCAGCGAGCAGCTCGACCGCTTCCGCGCGCGCGCGATCACGCAACCCGCCTCCGCGGCCAGGGAGCAGCTCGAGCTGAGCGACGATGCCCGCTACGCGATTCCCACCACGGTCATCTGCTGCTCGATGCCGAGTGTGCAGGTGCTCGAGCTGGCACGGTCGGGTCACCCGATGTTCGCCGAACTCGCCCGGTTGGCCGAAGTCGAGCTCGTCGACGTGCCCACGGGGCACTGGCCCATGTGGAGCCGTCCGCGGGAGCTCGCCGAGGCCATCGCAGCGGCCGCCACGCGCTGAGCGGGGAGTCGAGGCGCTCGGGGCTCAGTCCATCCCGAAGGGGTGCCCGAGCCGCCACCACGGCCCCGGGTCCTCGACGTCGCCGTCGAGCACGATCGGCACCGCGACGGTCTCGTCCCCGGCCGTGAAGACGACCGAGCCGACATCCGCGCCCTCGTCCGCGAGCGTGATGTCGTCGGCAATGACGGCCGCCGTGATCGCCGTGTCGCCCCACACGAGGATCGACGCGTCCTCGGCGGCGACGGCGCGCACCTCGGTGTCCCACGGGGTGCGGTAGCTCGCGAGCACCTCGCCTGCCGAGACGAGCGGCACCTCGTGGAAGCCCGCACGCGCCTGGTCGATCATGCGCGTGATCGCGCGGTCGATCGTGTCGTGGTCGGGGCCGTCGAGCACGACGCCCACGAGGTCGACGCTGCGCGAGCCGACCTCGATCGTCGCCGAGAACAGCAGGTTCGCGTTGATGAGGGTTCCGGTCTTGATCCCGTCGACGCCGTTCGTGCCGAGCAGCGCGTTCGAGTTGCGCAGCGTTCCGATGTCGTGCATCTGCAGGCGCGGGGTCGCGACGATCTCCGCGACCACGGGGTGCGCGAGCGCCAACTCGCCGAGCCGCACGAGGTCGGCCGCGCTGCCCACGTTGCCGTAGTCGTAGCCCGACGCGTCGGCGACCCGGATGCCGGACAGCCCGTTCGCGTCCAGCCACGCGCGCGCCGCGTCGAGGTAGGCCTCGACCGAGCCGAACCCCCACACGGCGAGGGTCGTCGCGTAGTTGTTGCCCGAGGGGATGAGCATGATCTCCAGCAGCTCGCGCTCGGTGAAGGTGACCCCCGTGCGCACGGGGGCGACCGAGCCCCCGCGGTTGATCTCGTCGTAGTAGAAGCCGAGGTCCCGCGAGGTCATCTCGACCGCGGGCCCCGCCTCGTCCGGGCCGAGCGGATGCGCGTCGAGCACGGTCAGGGCCGTGATGATCTTCGTGATGCTCGCCATCGGCAGCGGATCGGCGGTGCCCGCCTGCGCGAGGAGGCCCTCGCGGCCGACCGCGGCGATCGCGGAGGCGCCGTAGCCGGGCATCTCGGTGACCGCGGCATCCGGGGTCGCGATGACGGGCGTCGTGACGACCGCATCCGTCGTGGGAACCGGCGCGAAGAGCGTCAGCGGGAGGTAGGTGATCCCCGCGAGCACCGCGAGGAGGCCCCCGAAGACCACGATCCGGCGGCGGCGATAGACCTGACGTCGGGTGAGAGGCATCCGACCAGTATCCCCGAGCGCCGGGCTCAGACCCGCAGCGCCCAGAGGGCGACGGCGGATGCTGCGGCCACGTTGAGCGAGTCGATGCCGTGCTGCATGGGGATCGTGACGATGCGGTCGGCGTTGCCGAGGGCCGCCCGGCTCAGGCCGTCGCCCTCCGTGCCGAACAGCAGGGCGACGCGGTCCGGCGGGTCGGCGGCGTAGCGATCGAGGGAGACGGCGGTCTCGTCGAGGGCGAGCGCCGCGATCTCGAATCCCGCAGCGTGCAGCTCCTCGGCGCCCTGCGGCCACTCCGGCAGGCGCGTCCACGGCACCTGCAGCACCGCGGCCATGCTCACCCGCACGCTGCGGCGGTAGAGCGGGTCGGCGCAGCGCGGGGTGACCAGCACGGCATCCGCACCGAGCGCCGCGACCGCACGGAAGATCGCGCCCACGTTCGTGTGGTCGACGATGTCCTCGAGCACGACCACACGGCGGGTGTCGCGCAGCAGCTCCGCGACGCTCGGCAGCTCCGGCCGGTGCATCGAGGCGAGCGCCCCGCGGTGCAGCACGAAACCGGTGATGCGCTCGAGCATCTCGGGCGGGGCGACGTAGACGTCGACGTCGACGTCCGCGAGCAGCGGGGCGAGATCCGGGATCCACTTCTCCTGCAGCAGCACCGAGCGCGGGCGGTGGCCCGCCTCGAGCGCGCGCTGGATGACCTTGGTCGACTCGGCGATGTAGAGCCCGCCCTCGGGCTCCGAGAGGCGACGCAGGACGACGTCGGTCAGGCGGAAGTAGTCGGAGAGCCGGGGGTCGGCGGGGTCGTCGACCGGCACGAGCTGCATGCACCGATTCTGCCAGGCGCGCGAAACATGCCGGAAAAGCGCGCGGCCTACGCTGAAGGAGGCGAAAGGGGTGCGGATGTCGATCGTGACGCTGCCGACGGACGAGGCGGGGGCGCTCTCCCCCGCGCTCGACGCCGCCGAACGCCTGCTCGCGGGCCGACGCATCGTCGCGCTGACCGGGGCCGGCATCTCGACCGACTCGGGCATCCCCGACTACCGGGGCGCGGGCGCCCCCGTGCGCACCCCGATGACCTTCGGAACCTTCCTCGCCGAGGAGCGCGCCCGCAAGCGCTACTGGGCGGGCAGCCACCTCGGCTGGGGGCACTTCTCGAGCGTGCGGCCGAACCGCGGCCACGAGGCCCTCGCCGAGCTCGAGGCGGCGGGCGTGCTCTCGGGCGTCGTCACCCAGAACGTGGACGGGCTGCACGGTCGTGCCGGGTCGCGCCGCGTCGTCGAGCTGCACGGCGCCATGCGCCGCGTGCGCTGCCTGCGCTGCGGGCAGCTGTTCGCCCGCGACGACGTCGCCGAGCGGATGACGCGCGAGAACTCCTGGCTCGGCGACCCCGCGGCGATCCGCACGGGCCCCGACGGCGACGTGGAGATCGAGCAGGTGGAGGCGATGGTGCTCCCGGTCTGCACCGTGTGCGGGGGCATGCTCAAACCGGATGTGGTGTTCTTCGGCGAGTTCGTGCCCGCCCCGGTCTTCGCCGCGGCCCGTTCGCTTGTGGCGGGGTCGGATGCCCTGCTGATCGCGGGCTCCTCGCTCGCCGTGAACTCCGGCATCCGCCTGCTCGATCAGGCCACGCGTCGCGGGATCCCGGTCGTCATCGTCAATCGCGGGGCGACGAAGGGCGACGCCCGGGCGAGCCTCACGATCGACGCGGGCGCCTCGGAGACGCTGAGCGCCCTCGCGGCGCGGCTTCGATAGTCTCGATCCTCCGGGCCCCCACTCCCCGGGCGGAGGGATCATGACCGAGCTCTACCTCGTGCGGCACGGTGAGACGGCCTGGAACGCGGCCAGGCGCATCCAGGGGCGCGCCGACATCCCGCTCAACGACACGGGGCGTGCGCAGGCGGCGCGGGCCGCCGAGCTGCTGGGGCGTCGGGAGTGGAGCGGGGTGTACGCGAGTCCGCTCTCGCGTGCGCACGAGACGGCGGCGATCATCGCGGATCGGCTCGGGCTCGGCGAGGTGACGGATGTCGCGGCGCTCGTCGAGCGCGACTACGGCGAGGCGGAGGGCGTGGGCTTCGACGAGCTCGAGGCGCTGTACCCGGAGGGGGTGCGCGCGCCGGGCCAGGAGACGCGCGAGGAGGTCGCGGCACGGGTCGTGCCCGCGCTGCTCGAGCTCGCCTCCCGGCACCCCGGTGAGCGGCTGCTCGTGGTGAGTCACGGCGGGGCGATCCGGGCGGTGCTGCAGACGGCGGAGCCGGGGGTGACGCATCCGCGGATCACGAATCTGTCGGTGCACAGCTTTCGGGTCGACGAAGGGCAGCTGCGGCTCATCGCCTTCGACGACCCGATCGAGGAGGAGTCGCTGCTGGGCGACGCTGCCGAGCTCGACGCCCAGAACGCGGTCGAGGCCGCCGAAGACGCCGGGCCAACTCCGCTGACTGGTCGGTAAATCCCGCTAAAACGGAGTTTTAGTGGGATTTACCGACCAGTCAGCGACGGATGGCGACGCGCTCGAGCATCTCGAGCAGGGTGCGAGCCGAACGGTTCCAGTCGAAGCGGGTCGCCTGCTCGCGCGACGCCGCCGAGCGACGGGCCCACTCATCCGCGTCGTCGAGGGTGCGGATGGCGGCCGCCACCGCGCCGACGTCGCGCGGGTCGGCGTACACGCCCGCCTCTCCCCCGATCTCACGGAAGATCGGGATGTCGGACACCACGACGGGGGTCCCCCGCACCATCGCCTCCACGAGCGGCAGGCCGAAGCCCTCGTCGAGCGACATCGTCACGAGGGCGAGGGCGCGATCCAGCAGCTCGCCGTACTCGGCATCCGTCACCCCGTCGTGCACGACGAGCGCCCCCGCGGGCGCGAGCGCCGTCAGCCGCGCGCGATCCGCCTCCGAGATGCGGCTCATGAGGTGCAGCCGGTACCCCGGCAACTCGTGCAGCGCACGCGCAAGGGTCTCGACGTTCTTATACGGCATGAACGAGCCCATGTAGACGATGTCGCGCGACTCCGGCTGCCGGCGGGCGGCATCCGCCTCGACGGGGTCCGCCGCGTTCGACACGATCGTGATCGGGCGCTTCGTGAGCCGGTGCTCGAGCATGAGCTCGCGCGTCGTCGCCGAGACGGTCGCGACCTCGTCGGCACGGTTGAGCAGCACCCGCTGCGGCCACCACGCGAGGTGGTACAGCCGCCAGGCGAGCCGGATGGGCCACGCCAGGTCGCGCGGAGGCGTGCGGTTGCGGTAGTAGATCAGGTCGTGCAGCGTCAGCACGAGGCCGTAGCGTCGTCCGCGCGCCCCGATGGTCTGCATGGGGCTGAACAGCACGTCGGGCTCGACGGCGTTGAGCCGCCGCGCGATCGTCGTCTCGCGCGCGCTCGTCGGCGAGCTCGCGAGGTGCCACGGCAGCTCGGGCAGCATTGTGAGCTGCCCCTCGTCCGAGATCACCATGATGAGCTCGTGCCCCGCCGCGGCCGCGAGCGGGGCGAGCGCCGTCACGAGGTTGGCCGTGTAGCGCGAGATGCCGTCGTGCCGCGGGAACCGGATGTAGCGGCAGTCGACGAGGATCCTCACCTCGTCTCCACCGGGAGGCTCGCGACGAAGGTGCGCACGGCATCCGCGAGCACCCCGGGCGTCTCGTAGTGCGCGAGATGCCCCGTTCCCTCGAGCACGACGAGCCGCGCCTCGGGGAACAGCTTCATCGCCTCGTGCTGCCCGCGCACGGGCGCGATCGAGTCGAACTCCCCCGCGATGAGCAGCGTCGGCACGGGGACCCGCGACGCCGCCGCGAGAACGTCGGTGCTGACGGATGCGCGGAACGCGTCGGCGACCGTGCGCGCGTCCGAGAAGCCGTTGAAGTAGCGGTGGTGCTCCTCGTGGATCCAGCGGCGGAGGGTCGCATCCGAGGTCTTCACGAGACTCATGCTCATGAACCGCACGATGAGCCAGTTGCCGAGCCACACGCGGGCCATCCCCGCCGGCATGGCCCGCGTGACGGCGTAGAAGGCGCGGGTGAGCGCGTTGATGACGCGGCCGCCGGCGATCTTCGGGTCGGTCGTGATCGGGTTGATGAGCACGAGGCCGCGCGGCGTGAGCCCGTTCGCGATCGCGTGCGACGAGATGATCGAGCCGAAGGAGTGCCCGAGCAGCACGGGGGTCACGGGCAGCTCGAGCGCCTCGAGGAAGCCGCCCAACCAGCGGCCGTACCCGTCGATCGTGTGCGGCGCCTCGGTGAGCGGGGTCGAGTCGCCGAAGCCCGGCAGGTCGGGGCTGATGATTCGGATGCCGTCGAGCAGTGCGATCACCGGCTCGAGCCCGTGGTGGTCGCCGCGGTACCCGTGGGTGAGCACGAGGACGTCGCGGGCGTCCTCGGGGCCGAAGTCCCAGAAGCGGGTGCGCGAGCCGAGCACGGTGAGCTCGCGCTCGCGGACGGGGAGGCGGGCGAGGGCGGCGGCGTGCGGGGTGGGAACGGGCATCTGTGCGATTCTAGGCGCGCACCCAGCGCCCCGGGTGACAGACTCGACGGGTGACGTTCACGGCTCCCATCACGCTGCCCGGCCTCACCCTCGATCCGCACTGGTACCGCCGTGCGGTGTTCTACGAGGTCATGGTGCGCTCCTTCGTCGACTCCAACGGGGACGGCTCCGGCGACCTCGGCGGCCTCATCTCGAAGCTCGACTACCTGCAGTGGCTCGGCGTGGATGCGTTGTGGATCCCGCCGATCTTCTCCTCCCCGCTCCGCGACGGCGGGTACGACGTGGCCGACTACCGGCAGATCCTCCCCGAGTTCGGCACGCTCGAGGAGTTCCGCGACCTCGTCACGAAGGCGCACGAGCGCAACATGCGGGTGATCATCGACCTGCCGCTCAACCACACCTCCGACCAGCACGAGTGGTTCCAGTCCTCGCGCACCGACCCGGACGGGCCGTTCGGCGACTTCTACGTGTGGCGCGACACCGACGAGCACTTCCCCGACATCCGCATCATCTTCACCGACTACGAGGACTCGAACTGGGCCTTCGACGCCGAGCGTCGCCAGTTCTACTTCCACCGTTTCTTCTCGCACCAGCCCGACCTGAACTACGCCAACCCCGCCGTGCACGAGGCGGTCTTCGACATCATCCGGTTCTGGATGGACATGGGCGTCGACGGCTTCCGGCTCGACGCGATCCCCTACCTGTACGAGTCGGAGGGCGGCACGGGCGAGGGCGAGCCCGAGACGCACGAGTTCATCAAGGCGGTGCGCGCGATGATGGACGCCGAGTACCCGGGCCGCGTCATGATCGCGGAGGCGAACCAGTGGCCGGCCGAGGTGGTCGAGTTCATGGGCACCGACGAGGAGCCGCAGTGCCACATGGCCTTCGACTTCCCCGTCATGCCGCGCATCTTCTACTCGCTGCGCTCGCAGTCCGCGCAGGAGCTGACGCGCGTGCTGTCCGAGACGACCGACACGCCCGAGGGTGCCGGTTGGGGCGTGTTCCTGCGCAACCACGACGAGCTGACCCTCGAGATGGTCTCGGAGGAGTACCGGCAGGCCATGTACGGCTGGTACGCCTACGATCCGCGGATGCGGGTGAACGTCGGCATCCGTCGTCGCCTCGCCCCCCTGCTCGACAACTCGCGCGCCGAGCTCGAGCTGGCCCACGCGCTGCTGTTCTCGCTCCCCGGTTCACCGTTCCTGTACTACGGCGACGAGATCGGGATGGGCGACAACATCTGGCTGCCCGACCGCGACGCCTCCCGCACCCCCATGCAGTGGACGCCCGACCGCAACGCGGGCTTCTCGACCGCGGACCCCGGCAAGCTGTATCTGCCGGTCGTGCAGTCGCTCGTCTACAACTACACGCTCGTGAACGTCGAGTCGCAGCTGGCGCAGTCGCGCTCCCTGCTGCACTGGGTGCGCAACGTCATCCACGTGCGGAAGGCGCATCCGGTGTTCGGGCTCGGGTCGATCCGCGTGCTGCGCACGACGCACGAGTCGGTGCTCGCCTTCGTGCGCGAGTACGAGGGCTCGGGCACGCAGTTCGGCGACGCCGCGGAGCGCGTGCTGTGCGTGTTCTCGTTCTCGCACAACCCGGTGGCGGTGTCGATCGAGCTGGAGGGCGACGAGGGGGTCGTGCCGCACGACCTCTTCGGCGGGGGTGCCTTCCCGGCGGTGGGCGAGGACGGCGTGCTGACGCTGACGCTCGCGACGCAGGGGTTCTTCTGGCTGCAGCTGGGCGAGCCCCACACCGCGCTCCCGCGCGCCTTCTGAGCGCCGTCGGCGGTGGCTTCTAGGGTTCAGGTATGAGCAGTTGGGCCGAGCGTCTCGGCGTCTTCGACCTCGAGACCACCGGCGTCGACGTCGAGACGGCGCGCGTCGTGACGGCGTGCATCGCCGTGCTCGACGCGCACGGCGAGGTCGTGCAGCGCTGGGACTGGATGGCCGACCCCGGCGTCGAGATCCCGGATGCGGCGGCCGCCGTGCACGGCATCACGACCGAGCGCGCGCGCGCCGAGGGGCGACCGTCGGACGTCGTGGTCGCCGAGATCGCCCAGACCCTGCGCACGCTGCTCGGGCTCGGCATCCCCGTCGTGATCTACAACGCCCCCTACGATCTCTCGCTTCTCGACCGGGAGTGCCGCCGCAACGAGCTCGAGCCGCTCGTCGAGCCGGGGCCCATCATCGATCCGCTCGTGATCGACAAGCGGGTCGACACCTACCGCAAGGGCAAGCGCACCCTCGAGGCGGCGGCCGCCCACTACGGGGTCGCGCTCGACGACGCGCACGACGCGGGGGCGGATGCGATCGCGGCCGGGCGCGTGGCGCAGGCGCTGGCCGTGGCGTGGCCGGACGAGCTCGACATCCCGGTGGCCGAGCTGCACAGCCGCCAGCAGAGCTGGTACGCCGAGCAGGCGCGCAGCTTCGAGGACTACATGCGGCGCCGCCGCGGCGACGAGAGCTTCACGGCCTCGACGGTCTGGCCGATCAAGTACCCCGTCCACCCGGGCGCCTACCGCGACACGCAGCCGATCCCGCGGCTCTCGCCGCGGCTCGGCCGGGTTCCGGTGATCGACTTCGCGCGGCCGCTCGGGCTGCAGCTCGCGCCGCCCCCGCAGGTGCGCGAGCTGCCGGATGCCGTCGAGCCGCCCGCCGTGTCGCCCCCGGCCGTGTCGCCGCCCGTGCGCCCCCGCCCCACCGCGCGGACCGCGGTGCTGCGTGTCGCGGCGGCGATCGTCACGGACGCCGCGGGCCGGATGGCTCTCGTGCGCAAGGCGGGCACGACGAGCCTCATGCAGCCCGGGGGCAAGATCGAGGAGGGCGAGAGCGCGATCGACGCGCTCCAGCGCGAGCTCGTCGAGGAGCTCGGTGTCGAGCTCGACGTGTCGGATGCGGAGTATCTGGGGCTCTTCCGCGCCCCCGCCGCCAACGAGGACGACACCGTCATCCTCGCGGCCGTCTTCGCCATGCAATCCGACGCGGACTTCACCGCGTCGGGCGAGATCGAGGAGCTGATCTGGGTGGACGACCACGAGGCGGAGCTCGCGGGCCGCGACGTCGCCCCGCTCACCGCCGACGAGCTGCTTCCGCTGTGGGAGCGTCGCCGCGCACGCTGAGGCGGCCGCGCTGTGATCGCCGTGCTGTGATCGCCGTGCTGTGATCGCCGTGCTGTGATCGCCGCGTCGTGGTGCGCACCGCACATACGGAAGGGCCCCGTCCGAGGACGGGGCCCTTCCGTGCAGGTGAAGCTGTGGCTTACTTGCCGAAGTTCTTGAAGCGCTGGTTGAACTTCTCGACGCGGCCGGCGCTGTCGAGGATGCGCTGCTTGCCCGTGTAGAACGGGTGCGACGCCGACGAGATCTCGACGTCCACGACCGGGTAGGTCTCACCGTCCAGCTCGATGGTCTTGTCGCTCGTCAGGGTCGAGCGGGTGAGGAAGGTCTCGCCGCTCGCCAGGTCGCGGAAGACGATCGCCTGGTAGTCGGGGTGGATGTCGGTCTTCATGAGGTACCTCAGTCGGAGTGGATGGGGAAAGTTGGCGGGCCGATGGCCCGACTATCAAGCCTAGCAGACGATCAGGACCACTGGGCTCGGGCGGCGAAGCGTCCGTCCTCGCTCGTCGAGACGACGAGCGGCATGCCGAAGGCCTCCGAGAGCCGCTCCCCCGTGATGACCTCGGCGAGCGGGCCGGCGGCGTGCACGCGGCCGTCGGCCAGCAGCATCGCGTGGGTGAACCCCGAGGGGATCTCCTCGACGTGGTGGGTCACCATGACCATCGCGGGGGCCTCGGGGCTCGCGGCGTACTCCCCGAGAAGTCGCACGAGCTCCTCGCGGGCCCCGAGGTCGAGGCTCGCGGCGGGCTCGTCGAGCAGCAGCAGTTCAGGGTCGGTCATCACGGCGCGCCCGATCTGCACGCGCTTCTGCTCGCCGTCCGAGAGGGTGCCGTACATCCGATCGCGCAGGCCCTCGAGCTGCCACTCGCGGATGACACGCTCGGCGCGGCGCACGTCGACGTCCTCGTAGCGCTCGTTCCAGCGCCCCGTCACCGAGTACGCGGCCGTCAGCACGACGTCGAAGACGGTCTCGTCGACCGGGATGCGGCGCCCCATCGACGTCGAGGAGATGCCGATGCGCGGACGCAGCTCGAAGACGTCGACGCGGCCCAGTCGCTCGCCGAGGATCTCGGCGCTGCCGGAGCTGGGGTGCATCTGGGCCGACGCAACGTTGAGCGCGGTCGTCTTGCCCGCGCCGTTCGGGCCGAACACGACCCACCGTTGGTCCGATTCGACGGTCCAGTCGAGGTCGTCGAGGATCGTGTTCCCGTTGCGGACGACCGAGACGCCCGCGAAATCCAGCACCCGCACCATGATGGCTCCAGCCTAGTCCGGCACGAGCGTCGCGTAGATCGCGCGGGTGCGCTCGGCGATGCTCGCCCAGCTGAACTCGGCTTCGGCGCGTCGTCTGCCCGCCTCGCCCATGAGCCGCGCGGCCGCGGGGTCGGCGAGCACCTGGTCGAGCGCGGATGCCAGCTCCGCGATGAACTGCGCGGGGTCGAGCGGGGTGCCGGTTCCGTCGTCTGCCTGCTCGATCGGCACGAGGCGGCCGGTGAGACCGTCGGCCACGACCTCGGGGATGCCGCCCGTCGCGGTGCCGACGACCGGGAGCCCGCAGGCCATCGCCTCGAGGTTGACGATGCCGAGCGGTTCGTACACGGACGGGCACACGAAGACGGTTCCCGCGGTGAGCACGGCCGCGAGGTCGTGCTGCGGCAGCATCTCCTCGATCCAGACGACCCCCTCGCGCTCCGCCTGGAGCACCCGCACGCCCTCCTGCACCTCGGCCATGAGTTCGGGCGTGTCGGGGGCGCCCGCGCACAGCACGAGCTGCACATCCGGGTCGAGCCGGCGTGCTGCGGCGAGCAGGTACGGCAGCCCCTTCTGCCGGGTGATCCGGCCGACGAACACGACGCTGCGACGCGACGGGTCGATGCCGTAGCGCTCGAGCACCGCGGCATCCTCGGTCGGCGACCAGCGGTCGAGATCGATCCCGTTGTGGACGACGTGCACCCGGTCGGGGTCGATCGCGGGATAGCAGCGCAGGATGTCGGCGCGCATGCCGGCGCTGACGGCGATCACGGCATCCGCCCCCTCGAAGGCGGTCTGCTCGATCCAGCTCGACACGCGGTAGCCGCCGCCGAGCTGCTCGGCTTTCCACGGCCGCAGCGGCTCGAGGGAGTGCGCCGTGACGACGTGCGGGATGCCGTGCAGCAGCTTCGCGAGGTGGCCCGCGGCGTTCGCGTACCAGGTGTGCGAGTGCACGAGATCGGCACCCGCGACGTCCTGGGCCATCTGCAGGTCGACCCCCATCGTGGCGAGCGCGGGGTTGGCGCCCGTCAGCTGCGGCGGCACGAGATACGCGTGACTGCCGGGCTCCTCACGGGGGGCGCCGAAGCACCGCACGACCACCTCGATGTCGCGTCTGAGCGCGGTCACGAGCTCGGCCACGTGTACGCCCGCGCCCCCGTAGACCTCGGGCGGATACTCCCGGCTCAGAACATCGACTCGCATGTTTTCCGACGCTAGTACACGCGGTTCCGCTGGCCTACTGTGGTGCCATGGCAGCACCGCCCAAGGTCTTCGGGATCGTCCTCGCCGGCGGGGAGGGCAAGCGGCTCATGCCGCTTACCGCCGACCGAGCCAAGCCGGCCGTGCCGTTCGCGGGCGGCTACCGGCTCATCGACTTCGCGCTCTCCAACCTCATCAACTCGGGGTTGCGGCAGATCGTCGTGCTCACCCAGTACAAGTCCCACTCGCTCGACCGGCACGTCTCGCAGACCTGGCGACTGTCCGGGATGCTGGGGGCCTACGTCGCATCCGTGCCCGCTCAGCAGCGCCTCGGCAAACGCTGGTTCTCGGGCTCGGCCGACGCGATCCTGCAGAGCCTCAACCTCATCCGCGACGAGAAGCCCGACATCGTGGTCGTCGTCGGGGCCGACCACGTCTACCGCATGGACTTCAACCAGATGGGCGAGGCGCACATCGCCTCGGGCGCCGGCGTCACGGTCGCCGCCATCCGGCAGCCGATCTCGCTCGCCGACCAGTTCGGCATCATCGAGCTCGACGAGCACGACCCGACGCGCATCGCGGCGTTCCGCGAGAAGCCGACGGATGCGGTGGGGCTCGCCGACTCCCCCGGCGAGGTGCTCGCCTCGATGGGCAACTACGTCTTCGACGCCGACGTGCTCATCGACGCGGTGCAGCAGGACGGCGCACGGCCCGACTCGAACCACGACATGGGCGGCGACATCGTGCCGGACTTCGTGGCACGCGGGGCCGCGGCCGTGTACGACCTCAACCGCAACGACGTTCCGGGGTCGACGGACCGCGACCGCTTCTACTGGCGCGACGTCGGGACCATCGACTCGTTCTTCGACGCGCACCAGGACCTCATCGCGGCTCTCCCGGTCTTCAACCTGTACAACCAGGACTGGCCGATCTTCAGCCAGCAGCTCAACTCGCCCCCTGCCAAGTTCGTGCGCGACGGGCAGAACACGATCGGCTCGGCGATCGACTCGATCGTGTCGCTCGGCTGCGTCGTCTCGGGCGGGCACCTCGAGCGCTCCGTGCTCGGCCCGTGGGTCACGGTCGCCTCGGGCGCCCGGATCACGGACTCGGTGGTCTTCGAGCGGGTGGAGGTGGGCGCCAACGCGACGGTGCAGCGCGCTATCCTCGACAAGGACGTCGTCGTCGCGCCCGGAGCGAGTGTCGGCGTCGACCATGACGCCGATCGGAACCGCGGCTTCACGGTGACCGAATCGGGCATCACGGTCGTGGGCAAGGGCGTCCGCGTCGACTGACGCCGGATCCCCGGCACGCCCCACCACCGCATCCGAAGGGTTCTCCCCATGGCTCGCTTCCTCGTCGTGCTCGATGTCGACTCCACGCTCATCGAAGACGAGGTGATCGAGCTGCTCGCCGACGCGGCGGGTTCCCGCGAGGCGGTCGCCGAGGTCACCCTGCGGGCGATGAACGGCGAGCTCGACTTCGCCGAGAGCCTGCGCGAGCGCGTCGCGACCCTCGCGGGGCTCCCCGAGTCGGTGTTCGCGGATGTCGTGGAGCGTGTCACGGTGACGCGCGGTGTCCCCGAGATGATCGCCGCGGTGCATGAGGCGGGCGGCGTGGTCGCCGTCGTCTCGGGCGGGTTCCACGAGATCATCGACCCGCTCGCCGCACGGCTGGGCCTCGACCACTGGCGGGCGAATCGGCTCGAGGTCGTGGACGGCCGGCTCACGGGTGCGGTGATCCCGCCCGTGATCGACGCGGCCGCGAAGGCGGAGGCTCTTCAGGAGTGGGCGGATGCGGCGGGCATCCCGATCGCTCAGACGCTCGCGGTGGGCGACGGCGCCAACGATCTGCCGATGATGGCCCTCGCGGGCCTCTCGGTCGGATTCGACGCGAAGGCACCGGTGCGCGACGTCGCCGACGTTCTGCTCGACGCGCGCGACCTCTCGATGCTGCTGCCCCTGATCGGGCTCCGCCGCCCCTAGTGCCCCATCCCGAGGCCGCCGTCGACCGGGATGACGGCACCCGAGACGTAGCCCGCGTCGTCGGAGGCGAGCCAGGTGATGACGCGCGCCACCTCGGTGGGCGTCGCGAAGCGGCCCGCCGGGATCTGCGAGAGGTACTGCTTCTGCTGCTCCTCGGGCAGCTCGGCGGTCATGTCGGTCTCGATGAACCCGGGCGCCACGACGTTGGCCGTGATGCCGCGCGAGCCCAGCTCGCGGGTGAGCGAGCGGGCGATGCCGACGAGACCGGCCTTGGAGGCCGCGTAGTTGACCTGACCGGCGCTGCCGAGCAGCCCGACGACGCTCGAGACGAGGATGACGCGGCCGAAGCGGGCCTTCAGCATCCCCTTCGAGGCGCGCTTCACGACGCGGAACGCGCCCGACAGGTTGGTGTCGACCACCTGGGTGAAGTCGTCCTCGCTCATCCGCAGCAGCAGGGTGTCGCGGGTGATGCCGGCGTTCGCGACCACGACCTCCACGGGGCCGAGCTTCTCCTCGACCTCCGTGAAGGCCGCGTCGAGGGACGCCGCGTCGGTGACGTCCGCGCGCACGGTGAGCGACCCCTCCGGCCCCTCGCCCGAGCGGGCGGTGACGGCCACGCGGTGGCCCTGGGAGACGAACTCGGATGCGATCGCGAAGCCGATGCCGCGGTTGCCGCCGGTGACGAGGACGGTACGAGAGGTCATGGTTCAGGAGCCTACCGGCGCGCGGACGTAGGCTGGATCCATCGCCAGTCACCGTCCGCACGTCGTCACCGAGCTTCCGCCGTCGCCCGAGGAGGAGCGGCGCTCGCGCATGCTCAAGTACACGATCGCGATGTCGATCCGCGTCGTGTGCATCGCGCTGTGCCTCGTGGTTCGCGGATGGTGGCTGCTGATCCCCGCAGCCGGCGCGGTCTTCCTGCCCTACTTCGCGGTCGTGATCGCCAACAACGTGGGCGCCGGCGGGAGGCGCGGTCGTGTGGAGCGGCCCGGCGCGCTGCAGCGTCGGGACGGGAGGGGACGACCGTGATCGGACTCGGCGACCCCGGCATCCGCTGCTCTGCGGCCGGCTGCACGGCCGACGCGGCCTTCCGCGTGAACTGGCGCAACCCTCGCATCCACACGCCCGACCGCGTGAAGGTGTGGCTCGCCTGCCCGGAGCACCGCGAGAGCCTCGCCGACTACCTCCGCACGCGCGCCTTCCCCGTGGCGGTGACGCCGCTCGACGTCGAGCTCGACCGCGTCCCGGATCCCGCATGAGCATGCGGGACGAGGCGCCGGTCACGGGATGGCGGCGGTGGGGCGGGTATGTGGCGCTCGTAATCGTCTTCGCGGTCGCGTGCGGCCTGCTGTCGTGGTGGCAGTGGGCACGCCGTGACGAGGCCGTCACCGAGATCCAGCGGGTCGAGAGCAACTACGACGCGGTCCCCCGCACGATCTCCGAACTGCTGCCCGAGCGGACCGCGTGGGACGACGACGTCGAGTGGGCGCCCGTGACCCTCCACGGCGAGTACCTCCTCGACGACCAGCTGCTCGTGCGCAACCGGGTGCTGGGGGGCGAGCCGGGGTTCGAGCAGCTCGTGCCGCTGCGGCAGGCTGACGGCACGATCGTCGTCGTCGATCGCGGCTGGTTGCCACTCGGTGCGGGAGCCGACGGGTACCCGGATGCGGTGCCGCAGCCCCCGTCCGGTGAGGTGACGGTCGTCGTGCGCCTGCGTGAGGCCGAGCCCGCGCTGCCCGGACGCACGGCACCCGAGGGGCAGATCCCCTCGATCGACGTCGCGTCGATCGTGGCCGCGCACGGGGGTGACGGGTACACGGGAGCCTACGGGCTCGTCGCGAGCGAGGACCCGGCCGTCGCCGAGATGCCGCAGGCGGCGCCCCGCCCCGCGGAGGATGAGGGCCCGCACCTCTCGTACGCGCTGCAGTGGATCGCGTTCGGGGTGCTCGCCTTCATCGGGCTGTTCTGGGCCTGGCGGCGTGAGCGACGGATCGCGGCGCTGCCCACCGAGCAGCAGGCCGCCGCGCGCGCCCCGAAGCGGCACCACGTGGACGCCGACGCCGAGGACGCCATCCTCGACGAGCTCGAGTCCCGCTGACGTCGCTGCGGCGCGCTCGGCTCAGCGCTCGCCGAGCAGGATGCCGCGCTGCGTGGCGGTCTGGCGCACTGTGTCGACGAACTCGCCGAACGCCTTCTTGCTCTTCGCGTAGCCGATCGCGCCGCCCTTGACCGCGCCCATCGCACCGTCCTGGTCGAAGCGCAGCCAGGTGTTGCCGAGCTCGTCGACCCCGATGTCGAAGGTGAAGCTGATGTGGAACCTCTTGCCGGCCAGACCGCCGAAGGCGATCGTGAGGCCCATGCTCCCGCGCTCGAGCTTGATCCGTCCGGGGGTCGGCGTCGACGCCGAATAGCCCAGACCCTGGGCGATCTCGAGCACGACGGGGACGGTCTGCTGGTCGCTTCCGGCGAGGATGAGTTCGGTCATGTGGTGGTGTCCTTTCGGAGGGTCGATCAGCTGATCGAGATGAGTTCCGCGTAGTCGGGGTTCCAGTGGTCCTCGACGCCGTCGGGCAGGATGAGCACCCGCTCGGGGTTGAGGGCCTGCACCGCACCCTCGTCGTGCGAGACGAGCACGACGGCGCCCGTGTAGCCCGCCAGGGCGCCCAGGATCTCCTCCCGCGAGGCCGGGTCGAGGTTGTTGGTCGGCTCGTCCAGCAGCAGCACGTTGGCGCCCGAGACGACGATCATGGCGAGGGCCAGGCGGGTCTTCTCGCCGCCCGAGAGCACCCCGGCCCGCTTGTGGCCGTCGTCGCCCGTGAACAGGAAGGAGCCGAGCACCTTGCGCGCCTCGGTCTCGGTGAGGTTCGGGGATGCCGCGACCATGTTCTCGAGCACGGTGCGGTTCACGTCGATGGTCTCGTGCTCCTGCGCGTAGTAGCCGATCCGCAGGCCGTGGCCCGCGATCACCTGGCCGGTGTCGGGGGCGTCGATGCCCGCGAGGATGCGCAGCAGCGTGGTCTTGCCGGCACCGTTGAGACCGAGCACCACCACCTTGGACCCCCGGTCGATCGCGAGGTCGACGGCGGTGAAGATCTCGAGCGAGCCGTACGAGCGCGACAGGTCGCTCGCCTGCAGGGGGGTTTTGCCGCACGCGGCCGGCTCCGGGAAGCGCAGCTTCGCCACGCGATCCGCCACCTGCTCCTCCTCGAGACCGGCGAGCAGCTTCTCGGCGCGCGCCACCATCTGGTGCGCGGCGGCGGCCTTGGTGGCCTTGGCGCCGAACTTGGCGGCCTGCAGCTGCAGGGCGGTCGCCTTCTTCTCGGCGTTGGCGCGCTCCTTCTTGCGGCGCTCCTGGTCGGCTTCGCGCTGCTTCAGGTAGTGGCGCCAGCCCATGTTGTAGATGTCGATGACCTGGCGGTTGGCGTCGAGGTAGAAGACCTTGTTGACGACCTCCTCGACGAGGTCGACGTCGTGCGAGATCACGATGACGCCGCCCTGGTAGGCCTTCAGGAACTCGCGCAGCCACACGACCGAGTCGGCGTCGAGGTGGTTGGTCGGCTCGTCGAGGATCATCGTGTCGGCGCCCGAGAACAGGATGCGGGCGAGCTCGATCCGGCGGCGCTGACCGCCCGAGAGGGTCTTGAGCTGCTGGTCCAGGATGCGGTCGGGCAAGGCGAGGTTGGAGGCGATCGCGGCCGCCTCGGCCTCGGCCGCGTAGCCGCCGAGGGCGAGGAAGCGGTCCTCGAGCTTGCCGTAGCGGGACATCGCGGCGTCGGCGACGCTCGCATCCGGGCTCGCCATCTCATCCGTGGCGCGCCGCAGCTCGCCCACGATGTGGCCGAGGCCGCGGGCGTCGAGGATGCGGGTGCGTGCGGTCTCTTCGGGGTTGCCGGAGCGGGGGTCCTGCGGCAGGTAGCCGATCTCGCCCGTGCGGTCGATGCGGCCGGCGGTGGGCAGCGTCTCGCCCGCGAGGGTCTTGGTGAGGGTGGTCTTGCCCGCACCGTTGCGGCCGACGAGACCGACCTTGTCGCCCTTGTCGACGCGGAAGGTCACGTCCTCCATGAGGAGGCGTGCCCCGACGCGGATCTCGAGGTCGGTGACGGCGAGCACAGCGGTATCCGTTTCGAAGCGTGGGGCGGGAGGTGCGGCCGATGGGCCAGCACACCAGTCTAGGCGAGCCCGCCCACCCCGGCTCGCGCCTCCCCCGCTGACTGGTCGGTAAAGCTCGCTAAAACTCCGTTTTAGCGAGCTTTACCGACCAGTCAGCGGGCCCACCCGGGGCGAAGTAGAGGTGGCGGTGCAGGCGGCAGCCCGGGTTGAAGGGGGCGGCGCACGCCGGGCACGCCTCGGCGGCGAGGTACTCGACGATCGGCAGGGTCGCGCCGCACGCCCCGCACAGGATCGCGTGGGCCGACTGCTCCGCGACCGGCCACTGCTCGGCCGGGTGATCCGCCACGGCCTCGTGGCAGTCGAAGCAGGGGTAGACGCGACCGCAGCAGCGGAACCGGATGGCGACGACATCCGTCGCCTCGTGCCAGTGCACGCAGCGCGTCTCGAGGTCGACCGGCAGCCCGTAGACCCGGATGCCGTGCACCGTCACGTGGTCGTCGCGCCCGCCGCGGGTGAGCGCCCCCGGCGTCGGCTCCGCCATCAGTCCGCTCCCCTCGCCGACAGCGCGTCGGCCACGTCGTCGGCGTGCCGCAGCGCGAGCACGAGGATCGGCACGACCGCCCGGAAGCCGAGCCGCACCCCGCGTGCCCGCTGCGCGTCGCGCACCCGCGAGGCGAGCCCCGCGACCACGGGCAGCATGCTGATCGCGAGCGAGAGCGTGAGCCCGACCCGCCGTGCGTCGACACCGAGGCGCGAGAACGGGCGGAGCGCCGCCTCGATGGCGGCGAGCAGATCCTCGCTGCGCGTCGTGAGCGTCAGCAGCCCCGCGAGCAGCACGATCGCGACCACCCGCACGGTGTTGACGAGGGCATCCCAGGGGCCGAGGAAGATGAGCTGCGTCGCGACCATGAGCACCACGATCCAGCGTGCGAGCCAGAGCTGCCGGGCGAGCACCGTCGGCGGCATGAGCGCGAGTGCGTAGAGCCCGACGACGAGCGCGGCCGACGCGGCGACCGTGATCCCGGTGCGCGGCACGAGCGACAGGGTCAGGGCGAGCGCGAGGAGCGCGAGCAGCTTCACCCCCGCAGGTGCCCGGTGCAGGACGCTGCGCCCCGGCCGGTAGAGCGCGATCACGCGAACTCCTCCCGGTAGCGCGCGACGAGCTCGGCAGGCTCCCCCACCGCGGTCAGCCGTCCGCCGTGGAAGCGCAGCGCGACGTCGCAGCGCGACGCGAGCTCGAGGTCGTGCGTCACGATGACGGTCTGCATCGGCAGCTCGTCGACGAGCAGCCGCCCGATCCGGCGCGCGTTGCCGAGGTCGAGCAGGGTCGTCGGCTCGTCGGCGATCACGAGCCTCGGTTCGCGCACGAGCACGGAGGCGAGCGCGAGCAGCTGCTTCTGGCCGCCGGAGAGGCTGTACGCGGGCTGGTCGGCGTGCCCGAGGAGGCCGTAGTCGTCGAGCGCGGATGCGACCCGCGCGTCGATCTCGGCGCGGGTGAGACCGCCACCGCGGAGGGACAGCCGCACGTCTTCGGCGACGGTCGGCATGAGAATCTGCGCGTCGGGGTTGGTGAACACGAATCCGACCTCGGCCCGTACCTGCTTCAGCTCGCGCACGACGTCCCGGCCGTGCACGCGCACCGTTCCCGCGGTGGGCGTGACGAGCCCGTCGAGCAGCCGCGCGAACGTCGACTTGCCCGAGCCGTTCGGGCCGATCACGGCGATCCGACGCTGGTCGAGGTGCACGCTCACCTCGTCCAGGATGCGGTGCCCGTCCACCTCGACGCTCACCTGGTCGAGGTGGAGCTCCCGCGGCCGCTCAGCCGCAGCGCGCTCGTGGTCGGTCATCGATCGTCGGATGCGGCATCCGCGTCGGCGACGATCGCACGGGTGCCGCGTGCCCCGAACACGGGCGGGTAGGCCCGCACGAGCACCATGGTGAGCAGGGTGGCGACGGCGGCCTTGACGAGGTCGCCGGGCAGGAAGATGAGGCTCGACAGCGCGGTCCCGCCGAGCGGGAGGCCTGTGTAGGCCGCCTGCACCGGGATGCCGATCGCGTAGACCACGAGCACACCGCCGACGAGCGCGCCGAGGGCGACCCGCCACCACCGCATCCGGCCGCGCCCCGCGTGGGCGATGGCGCCGGTGACGAACGCTCCGGGGATCCAGCCGAGCAGGTATCCGGATGCGGGGTCCGCGAAGGAGCCGGCGCCCCCGTAGCCCCCCGAGAGCAGCGGCAATCCGATGAGTACGAGCACCTCGAAGACGACGACCGCGGCGGCCCCGCGCCACGCCCCGAGCACGGTGCCGGCGAGCATCACGCCGAGTGTCTGGGCCGTGATCGGCACGAGACCGGGGAGTGGGATCGGGGCCACGAGGCCGAGTGCGGCGAGGATCGCGGCGAACACCGCGATGCGTGCGATGTCGCGGGTGTCGAAGCGGCGTGCGGTGGTCATGGGGCTCCCGGATGCGGTGAACAGCGTTCAGGTGAACGGCGTTCAGTATAGTGAACGCATGGCCGCTCATCCGCATGTGCGACACGACCGCGCCGCGGTCGTCGACGCCGCGCTGCGCATCCTCGACGAAGACGGGCTCGCCGAGCTGACCATGCGCCGCCTCGCCTCCGCCCTCGACGTGCAGCCGAGCGCGCTCTACCACCACGTCGAGAACAAGCAGACGCTGCTCGCGGCGGTCGCCGACCGCATCCAGGCCGCGGCCCGGCCCGCGCCCTCTCCCGAGCTCGGGTGGTACGAGGCGACGCTCCACGAGGCGGTGAACGTGCGCGACGCGCTGCTCGCCTACCGCGACGGCGCCGAGGTCGTGCTGAGCACGCGGGCGCTGGGCCTCGGCACCGACCTCGCGCACGCGCGGCTCGCCGCGGCTCTCGGGCGCCACCACGACCCCGAGACGGCCGACCTCGTCGCGACGGCGCTGCTGCACCTCATCCTGGGTGACGCGACTCTCGCCCAGCAGCGCATGCAGGCCGAGAGCCTGGGCGTCGCGCCTGCCGGCCTCGCCGATGCGAGCGATCCGGGCCTCGTGTTCCGCCTCGGCGCCGAACTGCTGCTGAGCGGGCTCGACCTCGCCGAGCAGAGCGCGCGGCGGGAGTGAGCATGGTGCTGGTTTCGACACGCGCCTGCGGCGCTGCTCGACCAGCGGAAGTGCCCGCTTCGTCGATCAGATCGCGAAGCCGATCGCGCGCATCATGTCGCGCCCGTCATCCGTGATGCGCTCCGGGCCCCACGGCGGCATCCACACCCAGTTGATGCGGAACCGTTCGACGATGCCGTCGAGCGACTGGGCGACCTGCTCCTCGATGACGTCGGTCAGGGGGCACCCCGCCGAGGTGAGGGTCATCGAGATCACGAGCGCGTCGTTCTCGTCGTCCCAGGTGAGGTCGTAGACGAGGCCGAGGTCGACGATGTTGACCCCGAGCTCGGGGTCGATGACGTCCTTCAGCCCCTCTTCGACCTGGTCGAAGAGCACGGGTTCGAGTGAGGTGGGCATGTCTCGAGGGTACGCCGGATGCCGGGCTTACGCCTGGGCGAGCACGTAGCGGTCGTAGCCCTCGTCCTCGAGGCGCTCGGCGAGCTCGGGCCCGCCCTCCTCGGCGACCTTGCCGTCGACGAAGACGTGCACGAAGTCCGGCTTGATGTAGCGCAGGATGCGCGTGTAGTGGGTGATGAGCAGCACACCGAGGCCGGTCTCCTGGTGGGCGCGGTTGACGCCCTCGGAGACGATCTTGAGCGCGTCGACGTCGAGCCCGGAGTCGGTCTCGTCGAGGATCGCGAACTTCGGCTTCAGCAGCTCGAGCTGGAGGATCTCGTGACGCTTCTTCTCGCCGCCCGAGAAGCCCTCGTTGACGTTGCGCGACGCGAACGACGAGTCCATGCGCAGCTGCGCCATGGCATCCTTCACCGTCTTGCCCCAGTGGCGGATCGAGGGCTCCTCGCCGTCGATCGCCGTCTTGGCGGTGCGCAGGAAGTTGGTGACCGTGACACCCGGGATCTCGACCGGGTACTGCATGGCGAGGAACACGCCCGCACGGGCGCGCTCGTCGACGCTCATCGCGAGCACGTCCTGCCCGTCGAAGGTGATCGATCCGCCCTCGACGTTGTAGCGGGGGTGCCCGGCGATCGTGTACGCGAGCGTGGACTTGCCGGAGCCGTTGGGGCCCATGACGGCGTGGATCTCACCCTCGTTGATGGTGAGGTCGACGCCCTTGAGGATGTGCTTGGTGCCCTGGTCGGTCTCGATCGAGACCTTGAGGTCGCGGATCTCCAGAGTGGACATGTGTGCTTCGCCTTTCAGACCGCGAGCCGCGTGGCCGGGTCGATGTACACATCGCCGTCGATGATCTCGACCGCGAAGACGGGAACCGGCTCGTAGGCCGGGAGGTTGAGGGGCTTGCCGGTGGTGAGCGAGAACTTGGAGCCGTGCGCCCAGCACTCCAGCCCGTCGTCCTCCACGAAGCCCTCCGAGAGCGAGATGTCGCCGTGGGTGCAGGTGTCGCCGATCGCGTGCACAGCACCCGCCGAGTCGCGCACGACGGCGATCGGCTCACCGTCGAGCACGACGCGGCGCGCGGATGACGGCGACAGCTCGTCGACCGCGCACACCTTCTGCGCGGTCATCGGGCGTTCACCAGCTCGGCCTCGAGCGCCGCGAGCAGCCGCGCCTCGAGCTCGGGCTCGCCGATCTTCTGCACGATCTCGCTGAGGAAGCCGAGCACGACCAGACGGCGTGCCTCGTCCTCGGGGATGCCGCGCGCCTCGAGGTAGAAGAGCTGCTCGTCGTCGAATCGGCCGGTGGCGGATGCGTGCCCCGCGCCCTCGATGTCGCCCGTCTCGATCTCGAGGTTCGGGATCGAGTCGGCGCGCGTGCCGTCGGAGAGCACGAGGTTGCGGTTCTGCTCGTAGGTGTCGGTGCCGGTGGCGCTGCGCCCGATGAGCACATCGCCGATCCACACGGTGCGCGCCCCCTCGCCGTTGAGCGCGCCCTTGTAGGTCACACGGCTGCGGGTGCGCGGGGCGTCGTGGTTGACGTAGACCTGCTGCTCGAGGTGCTGCCCGGCGTCGGCGAAGTACACGCCGTAGAGCTCCGCATCCGCGCCCTCCTCCGCGAGGTGGGTCGACGGGTTCACCCGCACGACCGCCCCGCCGAGCGACACGACGATGTGGGTGAGCCGGGCACCGTGGCCGACGCGGGCGAACTGGCTCGCGAGGTGCAGGGCGGTGTCGTCCCACTCCTGCACCGAGACGACCGTGAGGTCCGCATCCGCTTCGAGCACGATCTCGAGGTTCTCGCTGAGCTTCGCCTCGCCGCGGTTGTCGAGCACCACGAGGCCCGTGGCGCCCTTCCCCGCGGAGATGATCGTGTGCGCGGCGCGCGGGGCGGTGCCGAGGCCGGAACGCGTCACCGTGATCGGCTGCGCCTCCCCCTCGACACGCACGTGAAGGGCCTTCTCGAAGCTCGTCCACGCGTTGGCGGCGGCACGCTCCTCGGGCTTGCCCGCCGCGCCGACGAGGGCGTGGTCGCGGCCGACCCAGTCGACGCTCGTGCCGGCGGCCTCCGGGTAGAGCACCGCGTAGGGGCTGCCGTCGAGCTCTCCGTCGATCAGCTCGCGGAGCTTGTCGACGGGGGTGAGCTTCCAGACCGCCTCGCGGCCGGTCACCTCGGGGAAGTCGGCGTGCTCGGTCGAGGCGAAGCGCTCCGAACGGGTCTGGACGGGGACGACGCCCCACCCTCCGTGGGAGTGCTCCGTCAGGCCGTGCTGTTCAGTCTGAACGGGGGTGCTCACTTAGCCGACACTGCCTTCCATGCTCATCTCGATGAGCTTGTTGAGTTCGAGCGCGTATTCCATCGGCAGCTCGCGCGCGATCGGCTCGATGAAGCCGCGCACGATCATCGCCATCGCCTCGTCCTCGGGCATGCCGCGGGACTGCAGGTAGAAGAGCTGCTCCTCCGAGACGCGCGAGACGGTGGCCTCGTGGCCGAGCTGCACGTCGTCGACGCGGATGTCGATGGCCGGGTAGGTGTCGGAGCGCGAGATCGTGTCGACCAGCAGCGCGTCGCAGCGCACGGTGTTGGCCGAGTGGTGGGCGTTCGGCTCCACGCGGACCTCGCCGCGGTATCCGGCCCGCCCCCCGCCGCGCGCGATCGACTTTGAGACGATCGAGCTCGTCGTGTAGGGCGCCATGTGGATCATCTTCGCGCCGGCGTCCTGGTGCTGGCCGGGGCCCGCGAAGGCGACCGAGAGCGTCTCGCCCTTGGCGTGCTCCCCCACGAGGAAGATCGAGGGGTACTTCATCGTCACCTTGGAGCCGATGTTGCCGTCGATCCACTCCATCGTCGCCCCCTCCTCGGCGCGGGCGCGCTTCGTGACGAGGTTGTAGACGTTGTTCGACCAGTTCTGGATGGTCGTGTAGCGCACGCGGGCGTTCTTCTTGACGATGATCTCGACGACGGCCGAGTGCAGTGAGTCCGACTTGTAGATCGGCGCCGTGCAGCCCTCGATGTAGTGCACGTAGGAGCCCTCGTCGGCGATGATGAGCGTGCGCTCGAACTGGCCCATGTTCTCGGTGTTGATGCGGAAGTAGGCCTGCAGCGGGATCTCGACGTGCACGCCCTTCGGCACGTAGACGAACGAGCCGCCCGACCAGACGGCCGTGTTGAGCGCGGCGAACTTGTTGTCGCCCGAGGGGATGACGGTGCCGAAGTACTCCTGGAAGATCTCCGGGTGCTCCTTGAGCGCCGTGTCGGTGTCGAGGAAGATCACACCCTGCGCCTCGAGGTCCTCGCGGATCTGGTGGTACACGACCTCCGACTCGTACTGCGCGGCGACGCCCGCGACGAGACGCTGGCGCTCGGCCTCGGGGATGCCGATGCGCTCGTAGGTGTTCTTGATGTCGTCGGGCAGCTCTTCCCAGCTGGTCGCCTGCTTCTCGGTCGACCGCACGAAGTACTTGATGTTGTCGAAGTCGATCTCCGAGAGGTCGGCGCCCCACGTGGGCATGGGCTTCATCTCGAAGAGCTTGAGCGCCTTGAGCCGGGTCTTCAGCATCCACTCGGGCTCGTTCTTGAGCCGCGAGATGTCGGTGACGACGTCCTCGTTGAGCCCGCGGCGGGCGGATGCTCCTGCCGCGTCCGAGTCGGACCAGCCGAACTCGTATTGTCCGAGGCTCGCGAGTTCGGGTCTGTCGATGAGCACGTCTGACATGGGGCTACCTCTTTCCGCCGAAGCGAGCCATTCCGCTCGTGTCGGTCAACTTCTCCAGCCTACCGTGGCTGGTTTCACCACGCTGTCGCCGACACCGCTGCTCGCGCAGCCCGCGCAGCGCATCACCTACCCCGCTGATTGAGTAGCCCGCGCAGCGCATCGCCTACCTCGCTGATTGAGTAGCCCGCGCAGCGGGCGTGTCGAAATCAGCCTCCCGCACCGCCCACAGCTGCGGGTCGGTGTCGAGCAGCACGCGCAGCGCGCCGATCCAGACGAGCGCCGCGAGCACGACGTGCCCGATCACGAGCAGCTCCGGCAGCGCGGTGAGCGACTGCACGACGCCGAGCGCCATCTGCACGAGCAGCACCGCCAGGAAGATTCCGACCCGTCCGAGCGCGAGTCGTCCGCCGTCCTCGGTGCGCAGGCGGAAGGCGAGTACGACCGCGAACACGAGCACGAGCACGGCGAACGCCGCGTGCAGCCAGACGACGACGTTCCAGTCGAAGCCCATCCGGGGCACGTCGCTCGAGTCGCCTGCGTGCGGTCCCGAGCCGGTGACGAGTGTGCCGGCCGCCACGAGCAGGGCGGTGGCGACGGCGAGAGCCCACGCGATCCCCCGTGACCCGGCCGAGGGTCGCACTCCGGCTCCCCCGTTCCACCTGGCGCGGTGCCAGGTGAAGGTGGCGCAGGCGAGCAGCCCCATCGCGAGCACGAAGTGCAGCGCGACGATCCAGGGGTTGAGGTCATACCACACGCTCATGCCGCCCGCGACGGCGTTCGCGATGACGAGCCAGAACATCGACCACGCGAGGCGGGTCAGCATCCGGTCGCGGGGGCGCTGCAGCCGTGCCGCGATGATCGCCCAGCCGACCGCGACGATGAGCAGGCCCGTGATCATGCGGTTCGTCTGCTCGATGAGCAGGTGGATGCTGTCGGGCACGAGCTGGATGACGTTGGTGCCGTCGCACGTGGGCCACTCGGGGCAGCCGAGTCCGGAGCCGGTGACGCGCACGGTCGCCCCGCCGAGCACGATCAGCACGCTCACGACGAGCGCCGCGGTCGTGGCCCAGCGCAGGGCCCGCGGGCCGAGCTGCCAGCGCTCGGCGGCCCAGCCGAGCGGGGTGCGGATGCTCACGGCAGCAGGGCCGGGATCGGCACGTACAGCAACGGGTCGACGCCGACGGCGATGAAGACGAGGGTCAGGTAGGTGATGCTCGCGTGGAAGACGCGCATGGGCTTGACCTCGCCCGGGCGGATCGCTGCGGCGTAGAGCCGGTGCGACTCGATGAGGAACCAGGCGCCCGAGAGAACCGAGATGGAGGCGTAGACGACGCCCATGGGGGCGAGCGGCACGAGCAGCAGCGAGCACACGACGGTCGCCCAGGCGTAGAGCACGACCTGCAGACCGACCGCGGTGCGTCCGCGGACGACGGCGAGCATCGGCACCTCGGCGGCGGCGTAGTCGTCCTTGTAGCGCATCGAGAGCGGCCAGTAGTGCGGCGGCGTCCAGAGGAAGACGATCCCGAACAGGATGACGGGTGCCCAGTCGAGCGACCCCGTGACGGCGGCCCAGCCGATGAGCACGGGCATGCATCCGGCGATCCCGCCCCAGACGATGTTCTGCGGGGTGCGGCGCTTGAGGATGAGCGTGTAGATGACGACGTAGAAGAAGATCGCGGCGACCGAGAGCGCTGCGGCGAGCCAGGTGGTGAAAACGGCGAGCACCACGGTCGAGACGACCGCGGTCGCCCAGGCGAAGACGAGCGCCTGGCGCGGGGTCAGCTCGCCGGTCACGAGCGGGCGGCTCTGGGTGCGCTTCATGACCCGGTCGATGTCGCGGTCGATGTAGCAGTTGAACGCGTTGGCGCTTCCCGCCGAGAGGCTGCCGCCGATGAGCGTGACGATGAGCAGCCGGAGGAAGTCGAGGTCGAGGTGCCCCTGTGCCGCGAGCACCATGACGGGCGCGGTCGTGACGAGCAGCAGTTCGACGACCCTCGGCTTGGTGAGCGCGATGTAGGCGAGTGCCGTGCGGCGGAAGCCGATGCGCCCGAGGTGGGGAACTTCGGGCACGACGTCGACCGTGTCGGGCGACGTCGACGCGGGGGCGCTTCGCGCGGGCTGCTGCATGGCTCCTCGGATCAGTCGACTGCCTCCCAGTCTATGTCGCCGGTCCCGGGCCGAAGGTCATGGGTGCCAAGACCCGTACGATCGATTGGCGTTGCGGTAGATCTCGTTGTCTGTTCGGGAGGTGCTTCGGTCCCACCCGAGACGCTGATCAGGATCGTGTCGGCGCGGCCGGGTGCGAAGCCCGACGAGGTGAGCAGGTGCATGCCCGCGATGGAGTCACCGACGACGTACGAGTACCCGGCCGGCAGATCGATCCCGTCGCCTTCAAGGTCGGCGTAGAGCGCCGAGTAGGAGCCGATCAGGGAGCGTCTCACCCCCCTGCACCGTGTGGTGGTCCGCCTTCTCGAAGGCGTCGCATGCCATGACGACAACTCGGCCGTCACGCACCGTGGCTGCCACGTTCCCGCGCGGAGCAGTCGACGGATCCGCGACACATCCGGAACGCGCCGAGGGGCACGCGACCGCGGCGGCGAGAACACTGGTTCTCGTGACCCTGGGTACGGTTTCCGGCTCGCGGGTTGCGGCTACGTTGATGGCGCCTCGTGGTCGACGCCGAGTTCTGCCAGTTTCTGGATTGCAAGCCGGTCGCCCTTCTGTGCGGCGGACCGAAGCCACGTCATCGCCTCAGTGTTGCGCCCCTCGACCCACAGGAGGCGCGCCAGGTTGTATTCCGAGTAGGCATCTCCGAGTTCGATTCCTCTCCTGAAGGCCAGCTCGGCTTCCTCAAGACGTCCGGCTTCCTCAAGACGTCCGGCTTCCTCATGAAGGTTTCCGAGCGACAAAGGCGCGAAGCGGTTGCCTTCGTCGCTCGCACGTGTCAGCACGGACTCGGCTTGTTCGTTGTCTCCGAGCTTCACGAGTGCGTCAGCGAGGTCGACGACGAACTCGGGGTCTGCCGCGCATGCGCGCTTCAGATGCGCGACGGCCTCGTCGACGGCCCGCTCCCGCAGCAGGGCGCGACCGAGATACCCCGCAGCGAGATCACTCAGCGTCGAGTCCGAAGCTGCAAGTGGCCGCAAAGCCGAGACAGCGCCTTCGACGTCCCCCAGCCACAGACGGGATCTCCCCAATGCCAGCACGGCGTCGGCGTCGCCAAGCTCTGCGGCGTACGAGAAATATGCCAACGCGGCCTGCCAACGGTCGTCGGCCCACAGAAGAACCGCCGCGTTGTAGGCGGCCGAGCTCTCATCGTCCGCGTCGACAATCTCCTGCATCTCACCCGCAGTTTCGGTGTCACGTGAGTCATGAAGCTCTCGAAGCTCTGCTAGCTCGATACTTGGCGACTTCCCGACCAGCCCCAACTTCAAAATCGAAGAAACTCTGCCAACTACTTGACGCGGGTCACCAACACCCGCCCCGTCTGGGCGCATCTCACGAACCGGGTTGGCCCGAGGACGCCATCTCACAAGGGTTCCCCGTGATCGACCCATCCGGGTGAAGCCACGCACCCTGTGGGAGCCCTCGCTGGGGAATCGTGAATCTCGCGACCTTTGTGCCTGCGCCCGAGACCACCCACACTGCGAATGGAGAGGTCGGGGTTAGGGTTGGTTGACTCGATTGCTTCACCTCGGCCCACGCGTCAGAATCTGCCACGACGACAGCCCCCGGCGCCCAACTGTCGTGACTCACTGCGACGAAGAACTCGTCATATGAATCTCCCGAAATCCCGAGGCTCAGTTCCCAGTCGGCAGCAACTTCCGGTCCACAGTTGGTCACCGCCACGACGCCATCACGAATGCCTACGACCACGGAAGCGCTCGGCGCGTCCTCGAAGACCGCCTCACAGCCCGTGAGTGAAACGCCTGTCGCCGCGGCGAGCAAACCACCTGCGAGACACCTGACCACGTTCCGGTGGGATCGCACGCCTACCATGGGCAACCGTCTGCGTACGAAGTCCCATGTGAGCCAGCGCTCCATCCCAGGAGGTTCATGCATCCGCCACCGCCCGGGCCACTTTGCCCAAACATCGCCGAACCGATGAAGCCGTTTGCCCAGATGCTCCCGAAGGTGACGGGGCCGAGCGCAGCCCATTGAACTGAGTGATTGTACTCATGCTTCCATAGGTCGGTTTTCCCAGTGAGCTTTTCCGCTTTCATGTTTCCGGCCATCATGTTGTTACCAATTGTCATGACACCATTCCCGAGCGTCGTCTCCCAGATGAAGACCCCATCCTTGCTTCCGGCTGGCCCTCTAAAGCCGCTCGAGACGTACCCTACGGCCGCGCCTACCGCAGTCGACCCGTTGATCGTGTTGGCGAACTGGTTCAGTGTCTTGTTCGTGCGGCCAGCTGCCAGGGCCACATCGTTGACTGCTCGCGCCGCCATATATGTCGCCTTCATCACCTCTGGGATCGCGGCCGCAATCGCGATCGCAGTGGGGGCAGCAGAGCTGACGGCGAGAGAGATCGCAGACACAATCGTGCAAGTCAGCCAGCATGTGACCTGATTACCAGTCACGTCGAACCCGTTGATGGGGTCGCTCGGGTAGTCATACGCGTTGGTGACTCCGCCTTCGACGGGGTCCACGGACATGAATCTGCCGAGTGCTGCGACGAGTATGCGGGCGCCCATTTCGATGGAGGCGATGGTGCCTTGGTGTTCGTAGAGCTTGCGGGCACCGCTGACCCAGGCGTAGTCGGCATCCGCATCCGTCACCGTGTCGGGGATGGCGTCGTCGGCGGTGGTGGTGCCGATCTGCCCGGTGGCCGGGTCGATGGGTTGCCCGAACGGGTCCTACGCGGCCCGAGCACCGATACGGGCACCCGTGCTGTCGGCCTGGATGATCACGTCGCCGTGCAGGTTGGGGTAGGCCCAGTCCTGTGCGGCACCTGATGCGTTGACACGCACGGTCGCGCCACCCGGGAGCCCGACCGTCGCCTCGACAAGCACATTGCCCGTGTTCAGGATGCCGAAAGCACCATCCCCACCCCCGGCGTAGGCGTACCGGGTGACCTGATCAGCATCACCGGGCTTCGTGACCTTGCGCTCCACGATCCGGTTCGCCGCATCCCGCAGATACGTGATCACGGTGCCATCATCCAGGGTTGTCGCCACATGCCGATTCGACACGTCGTATCCGAGGGACCGATCCCCCGCCCCCGACGAGCAGCGACGTCATGTGGCGATCACCTCTTCACACTCGATGGCTGGCTGCAACAAGGTACTTTTGCGCGTAAGAAGCCCCCGAGAGCGAACTACGTCGGACGATGTCAAATACACCGCCGTTCCAGGGCGCCGGGTTCGCCGAGACTAGTTCCAATCTTTCAATGGATTCTCTTGCGGCCGAAGCATGCGCTCTAATGACCGCACGGGCCGCCGTGTCGACCTCCCGATCGATCTGAGCAGGAGTTGGCGCGTCCGCGTCCAGCTCGCCAGAGAACACTGCAAATGGCATGAGCAGCATCCGCTCAATCAACCTGTCGTGTGCCCGGGTGACCACTCGTGCCGTTCGCCATTCTCGCTGCTCTTCACCGCGTAGCCAGAAGTCCGAGCGAGGCGGCACCTTGAGCACAAGCTTGGCCACGATGTCGAGCGTGCGCTGCCGTTCGTCGATGACGTCCCGCCATGATCTTGGTACAGAAATCACCGGACTCGCGTCTGACAGCTCGCCACCACCCGGTGAATTCCCAACAATATGGACTGCGCTCACTCCAAAGCGACGACTGAGTTCAGCTTCCGCGGCGACGAGCAACCATTCGGCGCTCGTAGTCGCGAAAGTCTTGGCTGCCCAACGGGGATATCTGAGGGCGCGTCGATATGACTCGGAACCTGCCAGTATCACCGCGCACGAGATCGCGTCACGTGAATCGGCGCTGGCCACATCGCGGCCCTCTACACGTGTCGATAGTTGGAGCCCAGACGCAGACAGCAACCGCAGGAGGTTTTCCAGCTGAAGACGCCAGCCAATGAGGTCTTCCTGGCTCAAGTTGGCCAGAGTGCTGGACATGTGGCTCTCGACGGGGCGCACCGTGGATCTTGGGATGCTCTCGATGAGGTTCCAAAAATCGGACTCTGGCATGGCCGTCTGCGCGCCGACCTCAACGCGCATGGGCTCGGCGGCGAACGCGGCGAGATTGCCGTCGAAGTACTCGCGAAGCTCCGGCTCGGCCCACGAACCGGGGAGTTCACGTGTGAAAACGGTGCTGAAGTTCTTCCCTGGACGTGCGGATATTGCCCACTCGTCGATCAGCACACCTTCGGTAGTCGCCGTTGTGAGCGCCGTGAAGCGTTCCGCCCAGCCATCTTCAGTCTGGAAGAACATCCAGCGCACATCTGCGCGGAAGCGCACGCCGCTTAGATGCACCATGGGTTCCCCGGGGGGCATGCATGCGGATCGTGCGAGAGCCAATAGTCATAAATCAGAGTCGCCTCCGTTGTTCTAGCCGCAAACCACCCTGTCACATATATATTCTCCTTGGCGGAGTATGTACATCCGGTTCCGCACTTCGAGAACTGAGAAGTCGGTCGTTGGTCAAGACGCCATCTCCTCCCCTGGCGTACGTGTACCGGGTGACCTGATCAGGACCACGGGGTCTCGTGACCTTGCGTTCTACGATCCGGCTCGTCGCATCGCGCCGAGAGGTGATCACGGTGCCGTCATCCAGCGATGTCGCCACATGCCGATTCGACACGTCGTACTCGAGGGAATGATCCCCAACCGGATCGTGTTGCCATGCACGTCATACGCCAAAGTCGCACCCAACGCCGTCATCTTCAGCACCCAGGGAGGCGGAGACGCTGATCGGCACCGTACGCAACGTCGGATACCGCTTCAACGCGGCGGAGGAGGAGCTGGAGCCGGTGTGAGCGGATGCGTGAGCTGCCAGGCGTGGTGCCCCGAATATCGCGGCCTGACTCAACGCTGTCACTGGCTTTTGCACCAGACCCCTTGCCGCCAAAGCCGCGTCCTCGTTCGGTCCAAAAGCGCCGCACACATCGCATTCGCGCTTGCCGGTGAGGTCGAACTTACTCATGGGGTCGCTCGGGTACTGATACGCGTCGGTGGCCCGGCCCTCCTTCAAGGCCCTCCGCCGCCCGCGAATCCGGGAACTCACGCATGACGATGCGTCGTATCTCGTTCGGATCAGACACCCAGTCGATATCTGCCCTTACGAGCACTGCCACCGCGGCCCGATCATCGCGTCGGAAAATATATGAGTCCTCGCCGTCCTCCGCCCCGTCCGGGAACCATTCTGGCGCCAGCGCTGCTTCCCAGGAGCCATCCCAGCCGGCCCGATCATCGCTGTTCAGCAGGGGCCACAGCAGCATGTAAGTGCCTTGGAGTTCACCATGTCTGCAGTACCCGACCGACCACCGAGGCTGTGCGAGTCGTTCCTCGAGGCCTTCTGCGCCCTCTGCAGTCATCGAGACCCCCTGACGTGAATGTGAGAGTGACACGAAGCCTGAGAACACCGACGTTCACTCTCGCTCCGCCACGCTTGAAGGTACCGCCCGAGCGGAAGATGATTTCGGGCTCTTCGCGGCGGGCCTGGCGACAGTGGCCGCACCGGTGGCGGTGCACCCGAACCAGCCCGTTCGATCACGGGCGAGATGCTGCCCGACGGCCCGAAGGCCGAGCTCGTCGGGTCCGCAGAACTCGGTCAGGTCAACAGGTGCAAACGTGGGATGGCGCACGTCGGGGTCTTCCGTCAGATGAGCAGCGTGAGAACGTGCGTGCCACGAGACCTCTCCCCGCATCCGCGAACCAACCTGCCCACCCGAGGACAACCTCAAGGGGCCGCATCCGGAAGGAAGCCGACGCCGGTCAAGGTGAGCACCCGAGTGTCTTGGGTCTGCTGCACGGATAGGTGACAGTTTCGGTTAGGCCGCGAGGGCCAGGTTCTGGTTCATGATGGTCTCGAACTCGATCGGCGTCAAACGGCCCAGGCGAGCTTGGCGACGGCGGCGATGGTAGGTCCGCTCGATCCAGGTCACGATCGCGATTCTCAGGTCCTCGCGAGTGGCCCAGGAGCGCCGGTTGAGGACGTTCTTCTGTAGGAGCGCGAAGAACGATTCCATGGCGGCGTTGTCGCCGCAGGACGCGACCCTGCCCATCGATCCGACCATCCGGTGGCGGCGGAGTTCGCGGACGAACTTCCGACTGCGAAATTGACTGCCCCTGTCGCTGTGGACCACGCAGCCGGCGACGGTGCGGCGCATCGCGACCGCGTTGCGCAGCGCCCGAACGGCGAGGCGGGACTTCATCCGCGAGTCGATCGAGTACCCCACGATCCGGTTGGAGTGGACGTCCTTGACCGCGCAGAGGTAGAGCTTGCCCTCACCGGTGTGGTGCTCGGTGATGTCCGTCAACCACAGCTCGTTCGGCCGGTCCGCGGTGAACACGTGCCGGCTGCGCCCCTTCTCGTCGACGACGACGCAGTGGTCGTCATGCACCGCAGGCCCGGGTCTGCGGCCGTTGCGGCCGCGTTTCTTGCCGAACGCGGACCACCACCGGTTCTGAGAGGCGATTCGCCACGCGGTCCGATCCGCCATCGGCTCACCGGCCGCGCGGGCCTCGTCAGCGAGGAGCCGGTGCCCGAACTCCGGGTCGTCGCGGTGTGCGTCGAAAAGGGCGTTCGCCCGATACGCCTCGACGATCTCAGCGTCGGTGACGGGCCGTTTCAGCCACCGGTAGTACGGCTGGCGGGAGAGCTTGAGCACCCGGCACGACACCGCGACGGGGATCCCGTCCGCGGCGAGCTCTGTCACGAGCGGGTACATCATTTTCCCGGCAGGCTCGCCTGCGCGAAATACGCCGCGGCGCGGCGCAGCACCTCGTTCTCCTGCTCCAGCAGTCGGTTCCGCTTGCGCAACTCCCGCAGTTCCGCCGACTCCGACACCGTCGTCCCAGGACGAGCACCGTCCTCGACATCAGCGGCGCGCAACCAGTTCTGCAGACAGGTCTCGCTGATCCCGAAATCGGCAGCAACCTGCCGGATCGGAACACCGTCCTCACGCTGCCGTGCGACGCGCACGACATCGTCACGGAACTCACGCGGATAGGGCTTGGGCATGATGACATCCTCCCAGCGGCGCACACAGCACCACAGATCAGGTGTCACCTATCCGTGCAGCAGACCCGACCCACCGCAGAGCTGTCGTCAGCGCTCGCTCGACGAGACCATCCATCAGTCCATGACGCGCCGCAGCTGAGCGGTAGTGCCACGAATCCAGCAATAGCCACACTCACAGCGAACGCCGCTGCAACCAGGCCGCTGGCTACCCTGTGCCTCATCTCCTACCTCTGTGCCTCTCAGCTCATTCCGACCAATTGCAGACACGCGAAGCGGAGGGGTCAAAAGAACCACTGGAGTCGAAGAACAACCGCCCGAGTCCGTGTGCTCCCCAATCCGGATCTGAGGGGTGTGCGCTTTCCAGGTTCCAACTACGGTCACCAAAGCCGCCGAGGATATGGCAGTCGAGTTGTTGATTCAAGGTTGGTACTCGAAATATGGGGCACATTCTAGATTCGATCGCATCCATCAAGTCCTCCTTTGAAAAGTAACTGCCCTTGATTGCCCCGTTGATGTTGATCACCGGCATTTTTTCCAACTGCAATCCGTGACCGTTATTGTGAACGACGGCGCCCCAGATGCCATGCCTCTGGGCACGGTGACGATCGTTTGCTCGGTATCCCGCAATGCCCTACCGCCTGAGGCGATTCCACGTGATGTCGTAGCTCGTCTACGGTCTGCTTCCATGTCGACTTCAACACAACGACCGACTCCCCGCGACACCACCTGACGCTTACACGTCCAAGTGCCGGCAAGGTCGGTCTTGTTGATCGGGTCGCTCGGGTAGTCATACGCGTTGGTGACGCCGCCTTCGATGGGGTCGACGGACATGAATCGGCCGAGTGCTGCGACGAACACGCGGGCGCCCATCTCGATTGAGGCGATTCAGACAGACATGAGGTGGTGGCCCCATCGACGAAGGAAATGCCGCAGCACCGCGGCCAGCACAAGCTAGGACCACCTGGACCACCCTGTCTAGAGAGTTCGTCACATTGCGCACGAAGGAGCCGCCCCAGAACGAGGGGCACGCGTGACGGCGGCGGTTTCGATACGCGGCTGCGCCGCTACTCAACCAGCGGGGCGGGCGCGGCTGCGTCGCTACTCAACCAGCGGGGCGGGCGCGGCTGCGTCGCTACTCAGCCAGCGGGAGTGGGCGTGGCTGCGCCGCTACTCAGCCACCCGTGCCATGCCGCGCGGCGCGGCCGGACGGGGCCGTTCCGGCGGGCGGATGGGCATCTGACTATGATCGGAACTGCTCGCCGACCGTGCGCGCCATCCCCCATCCTCCCAACGAGAATGTGCGGCACGCACGGTGCGCCGTCGAAGTCCGATTCGGCGAGCGGACACCACACCGGGGCGCGTCCTGCTGCCCCGCCTCCGAAAGGTCGACATTCAGTGGCAGCACTCTCCTGGGAACCCATCGACGACAAGGCCGTGGACACCGCCCGCATCCTCGCGGCGGATGCCGTGGAGAAGGTGGGCAACGGTCACCCGGGAACGGCGATGAGCCTCGCCCCCGCGGCCTACCTGCTCTTCCAGAAGGTCATGCGTCAGGACCCCTCCGACACGCACTGGGTCGGGCGCGACCGCTTCATCCTCTCGGCCGGCCACAGCTCGCTCACGCAGTACGTGCAGCTCTACCTCGGCGGCTACGGCCTCGAACTCGACGACCTGAAGGCGCTGCGCACCTGGGGCTCGCTCACCCCCGGCCACCCCGAGTACGGCCACACCGACGGCGTCGAGATCACGACCGGTCCGCTCGGCCAGGGCATCTCGTCCGCCGTGGGATTCGCCTACGCCCAGCGCTTCGAGCGTGGTCTCTTCGACCCGGATGCGGCGGACGGCACCAGCCCCTTCGACCACTACACCTACGTGATCGCCGGTGACGGCGACCTGCAGGAGGGTGTCAGCTCCGAAGCCTCCTCGCTCGCCGGCCACCAGCAGCTCGGCAACCTCATCGCGATCTACGACTCGAACCAGATCTCGATCGAGGACGACACCAACATCGCCTTCACCGAGGACGTCGCCGCACGCTACGCCTCCTACGGCTGGCACGTGCAGACCGTCGACTGGAAGCAGACCGGCGAGTACGTCGAAGACAAGCAGGCCCTCTACGACGCGATCCTCGCCGCACAGGGCGAGCGTGCCAAGCCCAGCCTCATCATCCTGAAGACCATCATCGGCTGGCCGAGCCCCAAGAAGCAGAACACCGGCAAGATCCACGGCTCCGCGCTGGGTGCCGAGGAGCTCGCGGGCGTCAAGCAGGTGCTCGGCTTCGACCCCGCCGAGACCTTCGTGGTCTCCGACGAGGTCATCGCCCACACCCGTCAGGCCGTCGAGCGCGGCAAGGCGGCACGCGCCGAGTGGCAGAAGGGCTTCGACGCCTGGGCAGCGGCCAACCCCGAGAAGAAGGCGCTCTTCGACCGCATCCAGACCGGCGAACTGCCCGAGGGCGTCGAGGCGGCACTGCCCGTCTTCGAGGCGGGCACGGATGTCTCCACGCGCGCCGCGTCCGGCAAGGTGCTCGGCGCGCTCGGCGCCGTCATCCCGGAGCTCTGGGGCGGATCGGCGGACCTCGCCGAGTCGAACCTGACCACGATCGCGGGCGCGAAGTCGTTCGTGCCGAGCGAGTGGTCGACCCACGAGTGGACGGGCGACCCCTACGGCCGCGTGCTGCACTTCGGCATCCGCGAGCACGCCATGGCCGCGATCCTCAACGGCATCGTGCTGCACGGCAACACGCGCGCCTTCGGCGGCACCTTCCTCATCTTCAGCGACTACATGCGCCCCGCGGTGCGTCTGGCCGCCCTCATGAAGGTGCCCTCGATCTTCGTCTGGACGCACGACTCCGTCGCGCTCGGCGAGGACGGCCCCACCCACCAGCCGATCGAGCAGCTCACGACGCTGCGCGCCATCCCGGGCCTCGACATCGTGCGCCCCGCGGATGCGAACGAGGTCGGCTGGGCGTGGAAGACGATCCTCGAGCGTCGCCACAACCCCGCGGGCATCGCGCTGAGCCGTCAGAACCTGCCCGTCTTCGCGCGCGGCGAGGGAGCGGCCGAGGGCGACACCCTCGCATCCGCATCGAACACGGTGCGCGGCGGATACGTGCTCGCCGAGGCAGCGAACGGCACCCCCGACGTGATCCTCATCGCCACCGGCTCCGAGGTGCAGTTCGCCCTCGAGGCCCGTGAGCAGCTGAAGGCGGACGGCGTGAACGCCCGTGTCGTGTCGATGCCGAGCCAGGAGTGGTTCGCCGAGCAGGACGCCGCGTACCGCGAGTCGGTGCTTCCGGCATCCGTCACGGCGCGCGTCGCCGTCGAGGCGGGGCTCGCCCTCACCTGGGCCCCGTACCTCGGCGCGCACGGCGAGGCCGTCTCGATCGAGCACTTCGGCGCCTCCGCCGACTACAAGACCCTGTACCGCGAGTTCGGGATCACGACCGAGAACGTCGTGGCCGCCGCCAAGCGCTCGATCGCCGCGGCCTCCTGAACCCGAGACCCCCCACCGGAAGAAGATCCAGCAATGTCTGAAAACACCAACACCGCCGAGCTGTCCCGGATCGGCGTGAGCATCTGGCTCGACGACCTCTCGCGTGAGCGCATCGTCTCGGGCGGCCTGCAGAAGCTGATCGCCGAGCGCAACGTCGTGGGCATCACGACCAACCCGACGATCTTCGCCGCGGCGCTCGCCAAGGGTGAGAACTACGACGCGCACATCGCGGAGCTCGCGAAGGCGGGCACCCCCGTGTCGGAGGCCGCGTTCGACATCATCACGGATGACGTCGCCCAGGCGTCCGACATCTTCCGGGGCGTCTACGACGCCACCGGCGGTGTCGACGGCCGCGTCTCGATCGAGGTCGAGCCGGGCCTCGCCCACGACACCGCGGGCACGATCGCCCAGGCCGAGCAGCTGTGGAAGACGGTCGACCGTCCCAACGCCATGATCAAGATCCCCGCGACCCTCGAGGGCCTCGAGGCGATCACCGAGACGATCGCCAAGGGCATCAGCGTCAACGTGACCCTCATCTTCAGCCTCGAACGTCACCGTCAGGTCATCGAGGCCTACCTCGCGGGTCTCGAGAAGGCGCAGGCCGCCGGCCACGACCTCTCCAGCATCCACTCGGTCGCCTCGTTCTTCGTGTCGCGCGTCGACACCGAGATCGACAAGCGTCTCGAGGCGATCGGCTCGGATGAGGCGCTCGCGCTCAAGAGCAAGGCGGGCGTCGCGAACGCCCAGCTGGCCTACCAGCTCTTCGAGCAGGAGTTCGCGAGCGACCGCGCGAAGGCGCTGCTCGCGGCGGGTGCGAACCTGCAGCGCCCGCTGTGGGCCTCCACCGGCGTGAAGGACCCGGCGCTCCCCGACACCCTCTACGTGACCGAGCTCGCCGTCGCGGGCGTCGTCAACACGATGCCGGAGAAGACCCTCGAGGCGACCTACGACCACGCTCCCCTGCACGGTGACGCCGTCACGGGCTCCTACGCCGAGGCGCAGGGTGTGCTCGACGCCCTCGCGGGCGTCGGCATCGACTACGACGACGTCACCGCCACGCTCGAGCGCGAGGGCGTCGAGAAGTTCATCGTCTCGTGGAGCGAGCTGCTCGACACGGTCACCGCGGCGCTGGAGGCGGCGAAGTGACCGTCACCGTCCACGCCACGGGCGCGGCGGCTGAGGCGGTCGCGACGCATGTTCCGCAGCTCGTGGCGGACGGCGTCGCCGGTCGCATCACGACCCTCGACGCAACCCTGTGGGGCCCCGCGGCCGAGGAGGAGTCCGCCAAGCGTCTCGGCTGGACGGAGGCCGTCGCGGTCTCCGAGCCGCTCGTCCCCGAGATCCTGGCGCTCCGCGACGAGCTCCGCGCGAAGGGTGTCAACCACATCGTGCTCGGCGGCATGGGCGGTTCCTCGCTCGCACCCGAGGTGATCGCCAACACCTACGGCGTGCAGCTCACCGTGCTCGACGCGACCGACCCCGGCCAGGTGCGCGCGGCCCTCACGGACCGACTCGCCCAGACCGCCGTCGTGATCTCGTCGAAGTCCGGATCCACCGTCGAGACCGACAGCCAGAAGCGCGTCTACGAGAAGGCCTTCCGCGACGCCGGGATCGACCCGACCGAGCGCATCGTCGTCGTCACCGACCCGGGTTCGCCGCTGGATGCGGCGGCGCGCGCCGACGGGTACCGCGTCTTCAACGCCGACCCGACGGTCGGCGGCCGCTACTCGGCGCTCACGGCCTTCGGCCTCGTGCCGTCCGGGCTCGCGGGCGTCGACATCGCCGGGCTCCTCGACGAGGCGCAGGCCGTGTCGCTCGAGCTGGCCCTCGACTCGGAGAGGAACCCGGGCCTCGTGCTCGGCGCCGCGATCGCGGGCACCTCGCCCCTGCGCGACAAGCTCGGCATCGTGTCGGACGGCACCCACATCGTCGGATTCGGCGACTGGGTCGAGCAGCTGATCGCCGAGTCGACCGGCAAGGAGGGCACCGGCATCCTGCCCGTCGTGCTCGACGCCGACTCCCCCGAGGTGACCGCGGGTCTGCCCGACCTGCAGATCGTGCGCCTCGTCGCCAACGAGCGCGAGACCCGCGAGGTGCGCGACGGCGAGATCGAGGTGTCGGGATCGCTCGGCGGGCAGCTGCTCGTCTGGGAGTACGCGACCGCGGTCGCCGGGCGACTGCTCGGCATCAACCCCTTCGATCAGCCGGATGTCGAATCCGCCAAGATCGCCGCGCGCGGTCTGCTGGACGCCCGCCCCGAGCCGACCCCGGCGCTCTTCGTCGCCGAGGGCGTCGAGGTGCGCACGGCGGGCGGGCTCGAGATCGCCGAGCAGACCCTCGACGGCGCGATCGACGCGCTGCTCGCGGCGCTGCCGGCCGACGGCTACGTGTCGGTGCAGGCCTACCTCGACCGTCCGGCACTCCCGGAGCTCCCGGCGATCCGCGACGCGCTCGCGCGTCGGGCGGGCCGCCCGGTGACGTTCGGCTGGGGTCCGCGCTTCCTGCACTCGACCGGGCAGTTCCACAAGGGCGGCAAGCCCGTGGGCGTGTTCCTGCAGATCGTGCGCGGCGCGGGCGGCGAGGACCTCGAGATCCCCGAGCGTCCGTTCACCTTCGGCCAGCTCATCCAGGCGCAGGCCGCGGGCGACGCGAGCGTGCTCGCCGACCACGGCCGCCCCGTGCTGACGCTCACGCTGCCGGATGTCGCGGCGGGCGTCGCGACGCTGCGCACGCGGATCGGCTGAGCATGTCGGCGGAGATCACGCGGGAGAACAACCCGCTGCGGATTCCGACCGACCGTCGTCTCAACCGGATCGCGGGGCCGTCGAGCCTCATCATCTTCGGCGTGACGGGCGATCTGTCGCGCAAGAAGCTGATGCCGGCGGTGTACGACCTCGCGAACCGGGGGCTGCTGCCGCCCGGCTTCGCGCTGGTCGGCTTCGCGCGGCGTGACTGGGCAGACCAGGACTTCGAGAAGGAGGTGCACGACGCGGTCAAGAAGTACGCGCGCACGCCCTTCGACGAGGACGTCTGGCGGCAGCTCAGCCAGGGCATCCGCTTCGTACAGGGCGACTTCGACGACGACAGCGCGTTCGACCGCCTGAAGGCGACCCTCGCGGAGCTCGACGAGAACCGCGGCACGATGGGGAACCACGCGTTCTACCTCTCGATCCCGCCGCGCTCCTTCCCCGTCGTGACCGAGCAGCTGCGCCGCTCGGGGCTCGCGGAGCAGGTGGCCGGGCAGTGGCGTCGCGTCGTCATCGAGAAGCCGTTCGGCCACGACCTCGCATCCGCCCGTGAGCTCAACGACGTCGTCGAGTCGGTCTTCCCCGCCGACAGCGTGTTCCGGATCGACCACTACCTCGGCAAGGAGACCGTCCAGAACATCCTGGCGCTGCGGTTCGCGAACCAGCTCTACGAGCCCCTCTGGAACGCCAACCACGTCGACCACGTGCAGATCACCATGGCCGAGGACATCGGCGTCGGGGGCCGGGCCGGGTACTACGACGGCATCGGCGCGGCGCGTGACGTCATCCAGAACCACCTGCTGCAGCTGCTCGCGCTCACGGCGATGGAGGAGCCGGTGTCGTTCGACGCCGCCGACCTGCGCGCCGAGAAGGAGAAGGTGCTCTCGGCGGTCACGCTTCCGAAGGACCTCTCCACGGCGACCGCGCGCGGACAGTACGCGGGCGGCTGGCAGGGCGGTGAGCGCGTGCTCGGCTTCCTCGAGGAGGACGGCATGAACCCGCAGTCGGTCACCGAGACCTACGCGGCGCTCAAGCTCGGCATCAACACGCGTCGCTGGGCGGGCGTGCCTTTCTACCTGCGCGCAGGCAAGCGGCTGGGACGTCGCGTCACCGAGATCGCCGTCGTGTTCAAGCGGGCGCCGCAGTACCTCTTCGCGGAGTCGCAGACCTCGGCACTCGGCCAGAACGCGCTCGTCATCCGGGTGCAGCCTGACGAGGGCGTCACCATCCGCTTCGGCTCGAAGGTGCCGGGTGCGGGCATGCAGGTGCGCGACGTCACGATGGACTTCGGATACGGTCACGCCTTCACCGAGGCGAGCCCCGAAGCGTACGAGCGACTCATCCTCGACGTCCTGCTGGGCGACCCGCCGCTCTTCCCCCGCCACGAGGAGGTCGAGCTCAGCTGGAAGATCCTCGACCCGGTGGAGCAGTACTGGGACGGCCTCGGCGGCCCGCTCGAGCAGTACAAGCCGGGCACCTGGGGCCCGGAGTCCGCCGACGAACTGCTCGCCCGCGACGGCCGCAGCTGGCGTCGACCCTGATCCGGAGACAACCATGATCGTCGATCTTCCCGACACCACCACGAGCGCGCTGTCGAAGGCCCTCGTCAAGATCCGTGAGGAGGGCGGCGCCGTCGCCCTCGGCCGCGTGCTGACCCTCGTCATCGCGACGAGCCTCGGCGAGGAGGAGGAGGCCATCGAGGCCGCCAACGACGCCTCGCGCGAGCACCCCATGCGGGTGATCGTGCTCTCGCGCCGCGCCGAGCCGACGAGCGAGGACGCGCGCCTCGACGGGCAGATCCGCGTGGGCGGAGACGCCGGCGCGAGCGAGGTCATCGTGCTGCGGGCCTACGGGGACGCCGCATCCGATGAGGAGGGGCTCGTCACGAGCCTTCTGCTGCCCGACGCCCCCGTCGTGGTGTGGTGGCCGGGCGAGGCCCCCGAGGTGCCGAGCGCGTCGCCGCTCGGACGTATCGCTCAGCGTCGCATCACGGATGCGGCCGAGCACCGCAACCCCGTGGACGCGCTCAGCGCGCTCGGCCGCGGCTACCGTCCGGGCGACACCGACTTCGCCTGGACGCGTCTGACGCTCTGGCGCGCCCAGCTCGCCGCGGTGCTGGACCAGCCGCCGTACGAGCCGGTCGACCGGATCGAGGTGCGCGGCGCCGCGGACTCCCCGTCGACCGAACTGCTCGCCGCCTGGCTGCGACTGCAGCTCGAGGCCCCCGTCGAACTCGAGGTCACCAACTCGCTCGGGTCCAGCGGGATCCACGGCGTCACCATGCATCGTGCCTCGGGCGAGATCCGGCTGGAGCGCGTGCAGCCGAACATCGCCACGCTCGAGCAGCCGAACCAGCCCACTCACGACATCTCGCTCCCCCGCCGCAGCCTGCGCGACTGCCTCGCCGAGGAATTGCGTAGGCTCGACCCCGACGACCTCTTCGGCGAGGTCGCGCAGAAGGGGCTCGCGCTGCTGGCGGAGCCCGCAGGAGCCGGGTCCGGAGGGAACTGATCGTGAGCGAGCGGCGCGTCCGGGTATACGACGACAAGGCGAGCCTCGCGGCTGCCGTGGCGGCGCGATTCGTCAAGCGGATGGGCGAGGTGCTCGCCGAGAAGCCACACGCGCACGTCGTGCTCACGGGCGGCACGATGGGCGAGGCGGTGCTCGCCGCGGTGTCCGCCGCCAAGGGCTACGACCGCGTCGAGTGGCACCGCATCACGTTCTGGTGGGGGGATGAGCGCTACCTCCCGAGCGGCGACCCGGACCGCAACGAGACGCAGTCGCGTCGCGCGCTGCTGGACGCGCTCGGCCTGCCGGCCGAGAACATCAAGGCGTTCCCGGCGCTCGGCGAGCACGCCACCATGGAGGACGCCGCCGCGGCCTACGCGGCCGAGCTCGCGGCCGCCGCGACCGACGGCGCCGCGCATCCGGTGTTCGACCTCACCTTCCTCGGCGTCGGGCCGGACGGCCACGTGGCCTCGCTGTTCCCCGACCACGAGGCGGTGCGCGATCGTGAGCACGTCGTGCTCGCGGAGCCGGACTCGCCCAAGCCGCCGCCTGCGCGGCTCACGCTCACCCTGCCGGTCATCAACGCATCCGAGCGGGTGTGGCTGGTCATGGCGGGCGCTGACAAGGCCGGGGCGCTCGGCCTCGCACTCGCGGATGCCAACCCCGCGGATGTGCCGGTCGCGGGGGTGCGCGGACGCCGCCGCACGGTCTTCTTCGTCGACCGGGATGCCGCTGCCGAGGTGCCCGACGGACTGCTCACGCGTGAGCGGTTCTGGACCGCGGCGCACGAGCTGCCGCAGATGTAGTCGTACGCGGGCGGTGGTTTCGAGACGCCGCTGCGCGGCTCCTCGGCCACCTGAGCAGTGTGTTGAGCGGGCGCCGCTCGAGGTGGTTGAGGAGCGGCCGCAGGCCGCGTCTCGAAACCACCGCCCCCGCTGGACTCAGGCGGTGCCGCGGCGCTCGCGCAGCTGCTGCAGCGCGTCGTCGAGGATCTGCTTCGCCTCGTCGTCGCTGCGACGCTCCTTCACGTACGCGAGGTGCGTCTTGTAGGGCTCGGTCTTCTGCAGCTCCGGCGGGTTCTCGCGGTCACGGCCGGCGGGCAGCCCCGTCGAGGGGCTGTCGATCGTCTCGGGGATCTCCTCGTCGGGGAGGTTGGCCGCGAAGTAGCGCACCGTCTCGTTGCCGAGCGCATCCCAGTACGAGACCGCCACGCGGTCGGCGTGGTAACCGCGATCCTGCTCCCCCATGGGGCCGGATCCGACGCGGGAACCACGGATGGCGCTGCCGCCCGAAGCCATTGCTGTCTCCTCGTGTGGTGGTGGTGAGCGCGGGCTAGACGCCGACGCCGAACTTGGTCAGCAGGCCCAGCACGACGATCGAGAAGAACCACGTGATGCCGAGAGCGACCGTGATGCGGTTGAGGTTGCGTTCCGCCACGCCCGAGGATCCCAGGTTGCTCGTCACGCCGCCGCCGAACATGTCGGAGAGACCGCCGCCGCGCCCCTTGTGGAGCAGGATGAGCAGGGTCAGCAGGAGGCTCGTGATGCCGAGCACGATCTGAAAAGCGACCTGCACGACCGACCAGAGAACGTCCATGAACTGCGGTTTCCTGACTTTCGGGCTAGCGGGGCGGCCGAAGGGCCGTTGTTCAGTATAGGCGAGGGCGAGCGGATGCCGGGTCAGATCGTGCCGACGTGGCTCTTGAAGCGCACGATGCTCGCGAACTCCTCGAGCTGCAGGCTCGCACCGCCGACCAGGGCGCCGTCGACATCCGGCTCCTTGAGGAAGCCCGCGATGTTGTTCGCCTTGACCGAGCCGCCGTAGAGGATGCGGGTGGCGGCCGCGACCTCGTCGCCGAGCACCTCGGCGATGACGGCGCGCAACGCCTCGCACACCTGCTGGGCCTGGGCGCTCGTGGCCGCCTGCCCCGAGCCGATCGCCCACACGGGCTCGTAGGCGACGACGATCTCCTTACCGGCGACGACCCCCTCGAGGGCGGTGCGCAGCTGGGCGACCGGCACAGCGCTCGGTCCGTGCTGCTCGAGGTCCTCGGCGGTCTCGCCCACGCAGATGACCGGCACGATGCCGTGCCGGTGCGCCGCGGCGACCTTGGACGAGACGACCTCGTCGCTCTCACCGTGGTACTGGCGCCGCTCCGAGTGGCCGATGATGACGTAGGCGGCGTCGAGCGCCGCGAGGAACGCCCCCGAGATCTCTCCCGTGTAGGCGCCCGAGTCGTGCGCCGAGAGGTCCTGAGCGCCGAACTTGACCTCGAGCTTGTCGCCCTCGATGAGCGTCTGCACCGAGCGGAGGTCGGTGAACGGGGGGAAGACGGCGACCTCGACATCCGAGAAGTCGTGGTTCTTGTCCTTGAGCGTCCACGCGAGCTTCTGCACGAAGGCGATCGCCTGCAGGTGGTCGAGGTTCATCTTCCAGTTGCCGGCGATGAACGGCGTGCGTGCCATCAGTTGTCCCATCCGAGAACGTCGAGACCGGGCAGGCGCTTGCCCTCGAGGAACTCGAGGCTCGCGCCTCCCCCGGTCGAGATGTGGCCGAACTGCTCGTCGGCGAAGCCCAGCTGGCGCACGGCCGCGGCGGAGTCGCCGCCGCCGACCACACCCAGCCCGTCGACGCGGGTGAGCGCCTCGGCGACCGCACGGGTGCCGGATGCGAAGGCCGGGAACTCGAACACGCCCATGGGCCCGTTCCAGAAGACCGTGCGCGACGCCGCAACCCGCTCGGCGAAGGCCGCCGCCGTGTCGGGGCCGATGTCGAGGCCGATCCCCGAGGCGCCGAAGGCGGTGTCCTCGATCGCGTCGGCGGAGGCGACCACGTGGTCCGCGTCGGCGGCGAAACCGGAGGCGACCACGACATCCGTGGGCACCACGAGCTCGACGCCGAGCTGCTCGGCCTGCGCGAGGTAGCCGCGCACGGTCTCCAGCTGGTCGGTCTCGAGCAGGCTCGAGGCGACCTTGTGCCCCTGGGCGGCGAGGAAGGTGAAGAGCATGCCGCCGCCGATCAGCAGCGTGTCGACGCGCGGCAGCAGGTGCCCGATCACGCCGAGCTTGTCGGACACCTTCGAGCCGCCGAGCACGACCGTGTACGGGCGCTCGACCGTCTCGGTGAGCTTGTCGAGCACCTCGAGCTCTGCCGCGATGAGCAGGCCGGCGGCGCTCGGCAGCGAGGACACGAGCTCGTAGACGCTCGCCTGCTTGCGGTGCACGACGCCGAAGCCGTCCGAGACGACGACGTCGCCGAGGGCCGCGAGCTGGGCCGCGAAGGCCGCGCGCTCGGCGTCGTCCTTCGAGGCCTCGCCGGGGTTGAAGCGCAGGTTCTCGAGCAGCACGACCCCGGGGGTCGGCGCGGCCTCGATGACACCCGCGGCCGACTCCCCCACCGTCTCGGGAGAGAAGGCCACATCGACGCCGAGCAGCTCGCTCAGTCGCACCGCAACCGGGGCGAGCGAGTACTTCGGGTCCGGAGCACCCTCCGGACGACCGAGATGGCTCATCACGACGACCTTCGCGCCCTTCTCGAGGAGAAGGCGGATGGTGGGGACGGATGCGCGCACGCGTCCGTCATCCGTGATGGTGCCGTCCTTGAGGGGCACGTTGAGGTCGCAGCGCAGGAGCACGACCTTGCCGCTGAGAGCCCCCAGGCTCTCGATCGTCCGAAGGGTCATCGCTCAGAGACGCTCGGCGACGTACTCGGTGAGGTCGACGAGGCGGTTCGAGTAGCCCCACTCGTTGTCGTACCACGACGACAGCTTGACCTGGTCGCCGATGACGCGCAGCAGGCCCGCGTCGAAGATCGACGAGTGCGGGTCGGTGACGATGTCGCTCGAGACGATCTCGTCCTCGGTGTACTTGAGGATGCCCTTGAGCTTGCCCTCGGCGGCCTCCTTGTAGACGGCCTTGATCTCGTCGACCGTGGCCGACTTGGTGGCCGTCACGGTGAGGTCGGTGATCGAACCGGTGGGCACGGGCACGCGGAGCGCGAAGCCGTCGAGCTTGCCGACGAGCTCGGGCAGCACGAGGCCGATGGCCTTGGCGGCACCCGTCGAGGTCGGGACGATGTTGACGGCGGCGGCGCGCGCGCGACGCAGGTCGCTGTGCGGGCCGTCCTGCAGGTTCTGGTCGGCGGTGTAGGCGTGCACCGTGGTCATGAGACCGCGCTCGATGCCGAAGTTGTCGTTGAACACCTTGGCGAGCGGCGCGAGGCAGTTCGTGGTGCACGACGCGTTCGAGATGATGTGGTGGTTCGCGGGGTCGTAGTTCTCCTCGTTCACCCCCATGACGAAGGTGGCGTCCTCGCCCGAGGCGGGGGCCGAGATGAGAACCTTCTTGGCGCCGCCGCCGTCGATGTGCTTGCGGGCGTCGACGGCCTTGGTGAAGCGACCGGTCGACTCGATGACGATGTCGACGCCGTAGTCGGCCCACTTGAGTGCCGCGGGGTCGCGCTCCTCGAAGACGCGGATGGCCTTGCCGTTGACGATGATCTGCTCGCCGTCGAACTCGACGTCGGCGTCCAGACGACCCGTGATCGAGTCGTACTTGAGCAGGTGCGCGAGCGTCTTGTTGTCCGTGAGGTCGTTCACGGCGACGATCTCGAGGTCGCTGCCCTGGGCGAGGGCGGCGCGGAAGTAGTTGCGACCGATCCGGCCGAAGCCGTTGATGCCGATCTTGACGGACACGATTGTCTCCTTGATGTGCGCGGTGGTGCGCGAGATGTGGGTTGTGTGGTGTGAGTGGGGTGACCGAGGCGCGGGCCTCGGCCACCTCGCCTGCTTACGACAGTAGCAGCAGCCCCGCAGCGCCCGAGCGCGCGGCCTCGAAGCGTGCCCCGGCATCCGCCCAGTTGGCGATGTTCCAGAACGCCTTCACGTAGTCCGCCTTGACGTTGACGTAGTCGAGGTAGAACGCGTGCTCCCACATGTCGAGCTGCAGGATGGGCGTGACGCCGAGCGGGGTGTTGTTCTGCTGGTCGTACAGCTGGTGCACGAGCAGGCGCGAGCCCACCGGGTCCCAGGCGAGCACGGCCCAGCCGGAGCCCTGCAGGCTGTTGGCGGCGGCGCTGAAGTGGCCGACGAACTTGTCGAACGAGCCGAAGAACTCGTCGATCGCCGCGGCGAGCTCACCGACCGGCTTGTCGCCGCCGTCCGGCGAGAGGTTCTTCCAGAAGATCGAGTGGTTCACGTGACCGCCGAGGTGGAACGCGAGGTCCTTCTCGAGCTTCGGCACGTTCGCGAAGTCGCCCGACTCGCGCGCCTCCTCGAGCTTCTCGAGGGCGGTGTTGGCACCCGCCACGTAGGCGGCGTGGTGCTTGTCGTGGTGCAGCTCCATGATGCGCGCGCTGATGCTCGGTTCGAGCGCCGCGTAGTCGTAGGGCAGATCCGGCAGGCTGTAGACGGCCATGGTTCTCCTTCTTCCTTCAGGGGTCTATTCGTCGAAGTCCGGGGGCAGGTTCGCATCCGTGCCCGGGACCCCGAGATCGGATGCGCGCTTGTCGGCCATCGCGAGCAGGCGGCGGATGCGGCCCGCGACCGCGTCCTTCGTCATCGGCGGGTCGGCGAAGTGGCCCAGCTCGTCGAGACTCGCGTCGCGGTGGCCGAGCCGCAGCTCGCCCGCGTAGCGCAGGTGGTCGGGCACCTCGTCGCCGAGGATCTCGAGCGCGCGCTCCACGCGGGCGCACGCGGCGACGGCGGCCTGCGCGGAACGGCGCAGATTCGCGTCGTCGAAGTTGACGAGGCGGTTCGCGGTCGCGCGCACCTCGCGGCGCTGACGCAGCTCCTCCCAGGCGGCCACGGCATCCGCTGCCCCCATGAGACGCAGCATCGCGGCGATCGCCTCGCCCTCGCGAACGACAACACGGTGCACCCCGCGCACCTCGCGCGCCTTCGCGGGGATGCGGAGCCTGCCCGCCGCGCCGACAAGGGCCATCGCGGCCTCGTTGCCGGGGCAGACGACCTCGAGCGCCGCCGAACGGCCGGGGTCGGTGAGCGTGCCGCGGGCGAGGAACGCGCCGCGCCAGATCGCCGCGAGGTCCTCGCGGTTGCCCGTCGTGAGGCGGTTCGGCAGGCCGCGGATGGGGCGGCGGCGCGCGTCGAGAAGCCCCGTCTGGCGGGCGAGGGTCTCGCCGCCGTCGAGCACGCGCACGACATAGGTGGCGCTCTTCCCGGGCCCCGCGCCGATGACCTTGCCCTCGGAGCGCACGCCGTACAGCTCCGCGAGGTCGCGGCGCACGCGCTGGGCGACCTTCTGCGAGTCGAGCTCCGACTCGACGGCGATGCGGCCGGAGATGATGTGGAGCCCGCCCGAGAAGCGCAGCAACGCCGCGAGCTCCGCTGCGCGCACGCTCGTCTTGCTCACCTCGACGGCGACGAGCTCCTCCTTGACGTCTGCCGTCAGTGCCACGCGCTCATCCTCGTCTCTCGTCGTCGTTCGGGTGCCGGCCGCTCATTCGCGTCCGAGGTCGCGATGCCGCACGGTGACGGAGACCCCGGGAATCGCGCGCAGACGCCGCGCCACCTCCTCGGTGACCGCGACGGAGCGGTGCTTGCCGCCCGTGCATCCCACTGCGATCGTAGCGTGGCGTTTGTTCTCCCGCCGGTACCCCTCGGTGACGGTGGTGAGCGCCGCGACGTAGCTGTCGATGAACTCGGCCGCACCCGGTTGCGCCAGCACGTAGTCGCGGACGGGCTCGTCGAGGCCCGTGTGGGCGGCGAGCTCGGGCACCCAGAACGGGTTCGGCAGGAACCTCAGGTCGGCGACCATGTCGGCGTCCGGCGGCAGCCCGTACTTGAAGCCGAAGCTCATGGCCGTGAGCTTGAGCGACGGTGCCGACTCCTCACCGAACAGCTCGGCGACCCGGGTGGCGAGCTGATGGATGTTGAGGTCGCTCGTGTCGATGACGAGGTCGCTCTGCTCGCGCAGCGGGGCGAGCTGCGCGCGCTCGGCCACGATGCCGTCGAGGAGGGTGCCGTCGCCCTGGAGCGGATGCGGGCGTCGCACCTGTTCGAAGCGCCGCACGAGCGCGGCGTCGGCCGCGTCGAGGAAGACGAGGCGGGTGTCGCTCGACGCCCGCAACCCCGCGATGATGTCCTGGGCGTCCGTGAACAGGCGTCCCCCGCGCACGTCGACGACCACCGCGATCTTCGGAATGGCCTCACCCGTGTGCGAGCCGAGGTCGGCGAGCAGGCGCAGCATCTGCGGCGGCAGGTTGTCGACGACGTACCAGCCGAGGTCCTCGAGGGCGTTCGCCACGGTCGACCTGCCGGCACCGGACATGCCGGTCACGATGAGCATCTCGCGTTCGTCGCCGTCGCTCATGCCTCGTCTACCTGCGTCTCGGGTCGTGCCGCCCCGGCGTTCGGGGATGCTCCCAGCCTAGCCACGATGAGCTCCGCGAGTTGCGGCCCGATCCCCTTCGCCTCCGCGATCTCGGCGGCAGTCGCCGCCTTCAGCCGGGTCACCGATCCGAAGTGGCGAAGCAGCTCCTTGGACCGTGCCGGGCCGAGCCCCGGGATGTCGGCCAACACGGTGCCGATGTCGGCGCGCCGCTTCTGGCGTTGGAAGGTGATCGCGAAGCGGTGGGCCTCGTCGCGGATGCGCTGCACGAGGAAGAGCGCCTCGCTGCCGCGCGGCAGGATGACGGGGAAGTCGTCGCCCGGGAGCCAGAGCTCCTCGAGCCGCTTGGCGATCCCGACAAGCGGGATGTCGTCGATGCCGAGCTCGTCGAGCACGGCCTGCACCGCCTGCACCTGCGGCTGCCCGCCGTCGACGATGATGAGGCCGGGGCGATAGGCGAACCGGCGCTTCGTGCGGGTGCCCTCCTCGGCATCCGGCGCGTCGTCCTCCTCGAGGCGGGCCAGACGCCGACGCAGCACCTGGGCCATCGACTCGGTGTCGTCGACCGTGCCGTCGACGGCGAACTTGCGGTAGTCGCTCTTCTTGGGGAGGCCGTCCTCGAACACCACCATCGAGGCGACCACGTTGGTGCCGCCCAGATGCGAGACGTCGTAGCACTCCATCCGCAGCGGTGCCTCGTCGAGTCCCAGCGCCTCCTGCAGCTCGGTGAGCGCCTGGGTGCGCGCCACGTAGTCCGCCGTGCGCCGGGTCTTGTACAGCGCGAGGGCCTGCCGCGCGTTGAGCGTGGCGGTCTGGAGTACGGCGGCCTTGTCGCCGCGCTGCGCCGTGCGCAGCGTCACACCGCCGCGGTCGCGTCGCCCGCCGAGCCACTGCTCGAGCGCGGCACGATCGTCGGGCAGCGTGGGCACGACGATCTCGCGCGGCGGCGGCTCGACGTCGTAGGCGGTCTCGAGCACCGACTCCACGAGCTCTCCGGGGGTGATGTCGAGCTCCTTGTCGACGACCCAGCTGCGCACGCCGCGGATGCGGCCGCCGCGCACGACGAACTGCTGGACGGCGGCCGCGAGCTCGTCCTCCTCGATGCCGAAGACGTCGACCTCGACGTCGTCGGGCAGCACCACCGCGCTCTTCTCGAGCACGTTCTCGAGCGCCTGGATGCGGTCGCGGATCCGCGCCGCCCGCTCGTATTCGAAGGCCGCGGCCGCATCCTTCATCTCGCGCTGCAGTACGCCGATGACGCGACGATCGTGGCTCGCCATGAAGGACACGAACTGGTCGACGATCTCGCGGTGCTCGGCGATCGTCACCTTGTGCGAGCACGGCCCCCCGCACCGCCCGATCTGCCCGGCGAAGCAGGGCCTGCCGCTCTGCATCGCACGGGTGTAGGCGGCGTCGTTGCAGGTGCGGATGGGAAACGCCTTGATCATCAGATCGATCGTCTCGCGCACCGCCCACACCTTCGGGTAGGGCCCGAAGTAGCGCGCACCCCGGATGCGGTGGTTGCGGGTGACCATGACGCGCGGCGCCTCGTCGGCGAGCGTCACGGCCATGTAGGGGTAGCTCTTGTCGTCGCGGAACTTGACGTTGTAAGGCGGCGCGAACTCCTTGATCCAGGTGTATTCCAGCTGAAGCGCCTCGACGTCGCTCCCGACGACGGTCCACTCGACCTTGGATGCCGCAAGCACCATATGACGCGTGCGCTCATGCAGGCTCGCGAGCGGCTGGAAGTAGTTCGCGAGGCGCTGCCGCAGATTGACGGCCTTGCCGACATAGAGGATGCGCCCCGCGGCATCCGAGAAGCGGTACACGCCGGGTGCCGTGGGGATCTCCCCCGCACGCGGGCGCCACGGCAGCACGTCCGGGCGTGACGCCGCACCCACCTCAGCCCGCCTTCCGGCGACCCTGGCCTGCGGCCTCCGCGTCGAGCAGCTCGGCGAGGAAGACGCCCGTGTGGCTCTTCGGGTCCCGCGCGACCTTCTCGGGCGTGCCGGTCGCGACGATCGTGCCACCGCCCGAACCGCCCTCCGGGCCGAGGTCGATGATCCAGTCCGCGCTCTTGATGACGTCGAGGTTGTGCTCGATGACGATGACCGAGTTGCCCTTGTCGACGAGGCCGTTGAGAACCTCGAGCAGCTTTCGCACGTCCTCGAAGTGCAGGCCCGTCGTCGGCTCGTCGAGCACGTAGATCGAGCGACCGTTGGAGCGCTTCTGCAGCTCGGTGGCGAGCTTCACGCGCTGCGCCTCACCGCCCGACAGGGTCGTGGCGCTCTGACCGAGCCGCACGTAGCCCAGGCCGACGTCGACGAGGGTCTTGAGATAGCGGTGGATCGCGGTGATCGGTTCGAAGAACTCGGCAGCCTCCGAGATGGGCATGTCGAGCACCTCGGCGATGTTCTTGCCCTTGTAGTGCACCTGCAGGGTGTCGCGGTTGTACCGCGCGCCGTGGCAGACCTCGCACACGACGTAGACGTCGGGCAGGAAGTTCATCTCGATCTTGATCGTGCCGTCGCCCGAGCAGTTCTCGCACCGGCCACCCTTGACGTTGAAGCTGAAGCGCCCCGGCTGGTAGCCGCGCGCCTTCGCCTCGATCGTCTCGGAGAAGAGCGTGCGGATGCGGTCGAAGACGCCCGTGTAGGTCGCCGGATTCGAACGCGGCGTGCGCCCGATCGGCGCCTGGTCGACGTGCACGACCTTGTCGAGGTGCTCGAGCCCCGTGACGCGCTTGTGCTTGCCGGGCACCTGGCGCGCCCCGTTGAGCTGGTTGGCGAGCACCTTGTAGAGGATGTCGTTGACGAGGCTCGACTTGCCCGAGCCCGACACCCCCGTGACGGCGACGAAGGCGCCGAGCGGGAAGCTCACCGTGACGTTCTGCAGGTTGTTCGCCTGCGCGCCCTCGACCGTCACCTGGCGCTTCTTGTCGATCGGGCGACGCGTCTGCGGCATCCGGATGGCGCGGCGTCCGGCGAGGTAGTCGCCCGTGACCGAACCGTGGTTGTCGAGCAGCGCCTCGTAGCCGCCCGAGTGGACGACCGTGCCGCCGTGCTCCCCCGCCCCCGGGCCGATGTCGACGACCCAGTCGGCCGTGCGGATCGTGTCCTCGTCGTGCTCGACGACGATGAGCGTGTTGCCGAGGTTCTTGAGCTTGACGAGGGTGTCGATGAGGCGGCGGTTGTCGCGCTGGTGCAGCCCGATCGAGGGCTCGTCGAGCACGTAGAGCACGCCCGTGAGTCCCGAACCGATCTGGGTCGCGAGGCGGATGCGCTGCGCCTCGCCGCCGGAGAGGCTGCCGGCCGAGCGCGCCATCGTCAGGTAGCCGAGCCCCACCTCGAGCAGGAACTCCAGGCGCAGCCGGATCTCGCGCAGCACCTGCGCGGCGATGCGCGCCTGCCGCTCGGTGAGGGCGAGCTCCTGCATGAAGTCGTAGGCATCGGAGAGGCTCAGCTCGGCCACCGCCGAGATGCTCTGCCCCGCGACCTGCACCGCGAGCACCTCCGGCTTGAGCCGCTTGCCCTCGCAGACCGGGCAGGGCACCTCGCGCAGGTACTCGCCGTAGCGCTGCTGCGACCAGTCGGACTCCGCCTCCTGGTACTTGCGCTCGATGTAGGGCATGACGCCCTCGAAGCCCGTCGAGTACTTCATGGTGCGCCCGAAGCGGTTGCGCCACTGCACCGTCACCTCGAAGTCGTTCCCGTGCAGCACCGCGGTCTTGATCTCATCCGGCAGCTCGGCCCACGGGGTGTCGAGCGAGAAGTCGAGGTCGCGGGCGAGCCCCTGCAGCAGGCGCTGGAAGTAGCTGTAGACGCCCTTGCCGCCCTGGTTCCACGGCAGGATCACGCCCTCGTTGAGGCTGAGCTCCGGGTCGCCGATCACGAGCTCGGTGTCGACCGCCATCTTCGTGCCGAGGCCCGAGCACTCGGGGCACGCGCCGAACGGCGCGTTGAACGAGAAGGTGCGCGGCTCGATCTCGGTGAGCTGGATGGGGTGGTTGTTGGGGCACGCGAGCTTCTCGCTGAAGCTGCGCCGCCTACCCTTCGAGCCGGCCTCCTCGTCGACGAAGTCGACCTCGAGAACGCCGTTCGCGAGCCCGAGCGCCGTCTCGACGGAGTCGGTCAGCCGGGTGAGCAGCTCATCCGAGGCGACGAGCCGGTCGACGACCACCGAGATGTCGTGCTTGTACTGCTTCTTGAGCGCGGGCGGTTCGGTGAGCTGCACGAGCTCGCCGTCGACGATCGCACGCGAGTAGCCGGATGCCGTGAGCTCGGCGAAGAGGTCGACGAACTCCCCCTTCTTCTGCGAGATCACCGGCGCGAGCACCTGATAGCGGGTGCCGACGGGCAGCTCCATCAGCTGGTCGGCGATCTGCTGCACCGTCTGGCGCTGGATCCTCTCACCGCACACGGGGCAGTGCGGCTCGCCGACGCGCGCCCACAGCAGACGCATGTAGTCGTAGATCTCGGTGATCGTGCCGACCGTGGAGCGCGGGTTGCGGTTGGTGGACTTCTGGTCGATCGAGACGGCCGGGCTGAGCCCCTCGATGAAGTCGACGTCGGGCCGGTCGACCTGGCCCAGGAACTGCCGGGCGTACGCCGAGAGCGACTCGACGTAGCGGCGCTGCCCCTCGGCGAAGATCGTGTCGAAGGCGAGGCTCGACTTGCCGGAGCCGGACAGCCCCGTGAACACCACGAGGGCGTCACGCGGGATCTCGAGATCGACGTCCTTCAGGTTGTGGACGCGGGCACCCCGGACGCTGAGCTTCTGGGTTCCTTCGACGGGAGAGATCGACACTCCAATGAGTCTAAGAGGTCGCACCGACATGCGGCTGGGCGCGGGCGACGCGCACCCTCGTGACACGCCGCGGCGGATGCTGCGGCCAGAGCGCGAACGCCGTCCCGGCGACGGCGGGCAGCAGCAACGGCATGAGCGGTGCGAACACGCCGCCGAGCACCGTCGCGAGCACGCACGCGACCGCGGCGACCGCCCACTCGGCGCGCAGCATCCGGAGGGCCGTGCCGAGACGTGTGGGGGCGCTCGTCTTCGGGGTCACCCGGAACCGTCCCCGCGAGCCGCGGAGCACGCGGAGGGTGCGGGCGGCCCCCAGCACGAGCATCGTCGCGTAGAGGGCGCCCGAGACCGCGGCGAAGCGGGCGGCACGAATTGGTCGCCCCGCGCGGATGAGGCGGAGCACCTCGGGAAGCAGCGGTGCGGCCGCTCCGAGGCCCACCGCCGCGAGCACCGGGAGCGGGACACCCAGCTGGAGGGCGCCCGCGCCCAGCACCGTGAGCGCGAGGTTCGCCACCAGCAGCGTGACACCGGCCAGCGTGAGCACGAGGGGCATCGCGAGGGCGGTGCGCACGTCGAGACGTTCCGCGATCGGCAGGCCGCGCAGCAGTCGACGCTCCCGCAGCAGCTCGGCGCAGCCCTCGGCGTGCTTGCCGTACTGCACGCGGAAGGCCCGGTAGTCGACCGGGTAGTCCTCCGCGCACACGACGTTGTCGAGGTACACCGTGCGGAAGCCGTGCTGCCGGAGCGCGATACTCATCGAGACGTCCTCGAAGACGCGCTCGGGGAAGCCGCCGAGCCGGCGCAGGCACGCGGTCGAGAACATCCCGCCGCGCCCGAGGAACGGCGACAGTCCCGCCACCGCGTGGCTGGCCTGGGTGGCGGCGAGCAGCCCGCCGAGCAGCCCGCGCAGCTCGTGCGCGAACGGGGTGGCACCCGACCGCGCCCACGGGCGGCCCTGCACGGCGCCGACGCCCGCGTCGGTGAAGTGCGGCAGCGCGCGCTCGACGTAGTCCTCGGGGATCTCGGAGTCGCTGTCGACGATCACCAGGAAGTCCGCGTCGGGGAGGAGCAGCGGGAGCGCGTGGTTGAGGTTGCCGGCCTTGTAGGCGCGGCGGTCACGGCGGCGGATCACCTGTGCGCCGGTCTCGACCGCGAAGTCGTCGACCGCGCTGCGCACACCCGGGTCGCGTGAGTCGTCGAGGATCGCACAGTGCACGGGGACGGTCTGCGCGAGTGTGCGCCGCAGCACGTCGGGGCGGAAATCGTCGGCGACGGGGGCCACCACCACCACGCGCGGTGCGCCGGATGCCGTGGTCGCGGCCCACGGGACCCTCGCGGCGCCCGCCTGCTCGGCATGCCGCTGTTCGGCATGCAGCAGGCGCCGCGCGGCGGGGTTGGCGGCCCAGTGCGCCAGCTGCAGCAGCCCGTAGCCCCAGATGGCCGCGGCGGCGAGCGACGCGAGCAGGAGCGGCGCGACGGCTCCGGGAAGCTCCCGCGTGGCGCGCGCCACGACGGGCGCGATCACGAACGCGCCCGCGAGTCCTGTCGTGCTGAGCCAGGCGGCGCCGAGCGCCGTCCAGAAGGTCGCGGCGAAGCGGGTGCGGTGAGTGGCCATGTGCTCATCACACCGGGTGGGAGGTGCCCACGTCGCGTGTCCGGACGCGATCCCCGGGGAGGTTCAGGGGGAACCCCGACCCGGTTCGGGGTCAGCGGATGTGGCCGGCCGACTCCATCGCGCGCAGCTCCTTCTTGAGGTCGGAGAGTTCGTCGCGCAGGCGCGCCGCGAGCTCGAACTTGAGCTCGCCCGCCGCCTGCAGCATCTGCTGGTTGAGGTCGGCGATGAGGGTCTCGAGCTCGGCGGCGCCACCGGCAGCCAGGCCCTCCCTGCGCAGATTCGGCGTCGGGCTCTTCCGACGCGAGCCGTCCTGACCTGTGCGCCCGGCGAGCAGCTTCGCGGTGTCCGCCTCCTCGCGCGCGAGCACCTCGGTGATGTCGGCGATGCGCTTGCGGAGCGGCTGGGGGTCGATCCCGTGCTCCGTGTTGTAGGCGATCTGCTTCTCACGGCGGCGCTCGGTCTCCTCGAGCGCGATCTTCATCGAGTCGGTGATGTTGTCGGCGTACATGTGCACCTCGCCCGAGACGTTGCGCGCGGCGCGCCCGATCGTCTGGATGAGCGAGGTCGAGCTGCGCAGGAACCCCTCCTTGTCGGCGTCGAGGATCGCCACGAGCGACACCTCGGGCAGGTCGAGCCCCTCGCGCAGCAGGTTGATGCCGACGAGCACGTCGTAGACCCCCGCACGCAGCTCGGTGAGCAGCTCCACGCGACGCAGCGTGTCGACATCCGCGTGCAGGTAGCGCACGCGCACGCCCGCCTCGGTGAAGTAGTCGGTGAGCTCCTCCGCCATCTTCTTGGTGAGGGTCGTGACCAGCACGCGCTCGTCGCGTTCGGCCCGCCGCCGGATCTCCTCGAGCAGATCGTCGATCTGCCCCTTCGACGGCTTGATCACGATCTGCGGGTCGACGAGGCCCGTCGGGCGGATGATCTGCTCGACCACGCCGTCGCCCATCGACAGCTCGTACCGGCCGGGGGTGGCGGAGAGGTACACCTTCTGCCCGACCCGGTCGAGGAACTCCTCCCAGCGCAGCGGGCGGTTGTCGAGCGCGCTCGGCAGCCGGAAGCCGTGCTCCACGAGGGTGCGCTTGCGGCTCGCGTCGCCCTCGTACATCGCGCCGATCTGCGGCACCGTCACGTGCGACTCGTCGATCACGACGAGGAAGTCCTCGGGGAAGTAGTCCAGCAGGGTGTTCGGCGGCTCCCCCGCCTGACGGCCGTCGATGTGACGGGAGTAGTTCTCGATGCCGTTGCAGAAGCCGATCTGCTCCATCATCTCGAGGTCGAACCCCGTGCGCATGCGCAGCCGCTGCGCCTCGAGCAGCTTGCCCTGCTTCTCGAGCTCGGGCAGCCGCTCGGCGAGCTCGGCCTTGATCGAGCGGATGGCGCGCTGCATCGCCTCGGGGCTCGCCGCGTAGTGCGTCGCCGGGAAGATCGACACGGCATCCATCGTCGTCACGACGTCGCCCGTGAGCGGGTGCAGGGCGTAGAGCGCCTCGATCTCGTCGCCGAACATCTCGATGCGCACCGCGAGCTCCTCGTAGACCGGGATGATCTCGATCGTGTCGCCGCGCACGCGGAACTTGCCGCGCGAGAAGTCGACGTCGTTGCGCTCGTACTGCATGTTGATGAAGCCGCGGATGAGGCGGTCGCGGGAGATGCGGTCGCCCACCTGCAGCGCGATCATCGCGCCGAGGTACTCCTCCGCGGCCCCCAGACCGTAGATGCACGAGACGGTGGAGACGACCACGACGTCGCGCCGGCTCAGCAGCGAGTTGGTCGTCGAGTGCCGCAGCCGCTCCACCTCGGCGTTGATCGAGCTGTCCTTCTCGATGAAGGTGTCGGTCTGCGGCACGTAGGCCTCGGGCTGGTAGTAGTCGTAGTACGAGACGAAGTACTCGACCGCGTTGTTCGGCATGAGCTCGCGGAACTCGTTCGCGAGCTGCGCCGCCAGGGTCTTGTTGTGCGCGAGCACGAGCGTCGGGCGCTGCACCTGCTCGATGAGCCACGCGGTCGTCGCCGACTTGCCCGTGCCGGTGGCGCCGAGCAGCACGATGTCGCTCTCCCCCGCCTGCACGCGATGCGCGAGCTCGGCGATCGCCGCGGGCTGGTCGCCGCTCGGGGAGTACTCCGAGACGACCTCGAAGGGGCGCACGGAACGGGTCGGCTGCATGACTCCAGCCTACGAGCGGCCGCCGACACCCGCTGGGAGTCAGCGGGCGGAGAGACGCGCCCAGAGGGCGTCGACCTGCGCGAGGGTGTCCGCGAGCGTGCCGCCCGAACGGATCACCTCGTCGGCGATCGCGAGACGCGCCTCCTCGGGGGCCTGCGCGGCGATCCGACGCCGTGCCTCCTCCTCCGACAGCCCGCGCAGCTCGACGAGACGCCGCATCCGCGTCGCCTCATCGGCCGAGACGACGACCACGCGGTCGAACTCCCCCGCACGGCCGTCGCCGTGCTCGTCCACGAGCAGCGGCACGTCGTAGACGACCACGGCATCCGGGTCGGCCGCGAGGGCGGCGGCAAACCGCGCCCGCGAGAGCTCGCCGATCGCCGGATGCGTGATCGCGTTGAGCGCACGGCGCGCGTCGTCGTCGTCGAAGATGACGGCGCCGAGCGCGGCACGGTCGAGCGAACCGTCCCGGCCGATCACGCCCGGGCCGAAGCGCTCGGCGATACGGGCGAGCGCAGGCGCCCCCGGCTCGACGACCTCGCGCGCGATCCGGTCGGCGTCCACGACGACGGCACCGAGCTCCGCGAGCCGGGCCGCCACGGTCGACTTGCCGGAGGCGATGCCCCCCGTGAGCGCCACGAGCATGCATCCATCGTGGCACGTTCCCGCAGCCCACCCCTACGATGGCGGCATGCTCGAGCTGCTCACCGGCGCCGGACTGGCCGCCGCCGCCGGACTCAACGCCTACATCCCGCTGCTCGTGATGGGCGTGGCCGGTCGGCTCGACTGGATCCAGCTGCCCACCGGGTGGGTGTGGCTCGAGAACGAGTGGGTGCTCGTCATCATCGGCGTGCTGCTCGTGGTCGAGATCGTCGCTGACAAGGTGCCCGCGGTCGACAGCGTCAACGACTGGATCCAGACGATCGTGCGCCCCGCATCCGGCGGCATCGTCTTCGCCGGCGGCATCGGCACCGAGACGACTGCCGTGAGCGACCCCGACACCTTCTTCTCCTCGGGCGCCTGGGTGCCGATCGTGATCGGCATCGTGCTGGCGCTTCTCGTGCACCTCGGCAAGGCCGCGGTGCGGCCCGTGGCCAACCTCGGCACCGCGGGGCTGGCCGCGCCCGTGCTCAGCACCGCCGAGGACGGGGTGAGCATCGTGATGGTGGTCTTCGCGCTCGTCGCCCCCGTTCTCGTGGCGATCGGACTCGTGCTCATGGTGGTCGGGTTCGTGCTGCTGCTGCGCGCCGTGCGGCGGCGTCGCCGGGCGAAGGCGGATGCGGCGGCTGCCGCGCCGGAATTCCTGCGGCCGTAGGGGGCGGGGTCTCGATACGCCGCTGCGCGGCTACTCGACCAGCGGAGGGGGCGCTGCGCGGCTACTCGACCAGCGGAGGGGGCGCTGCGCGGCTACTCGACCAGCGGAGGGGCCGCTGCGCGGCTACTCGACCAGCGGAGGGGCCGCTGCGCGGCTACTCGACCAGCGGAGGGGGCGCTGCGCGGCTACTCGACCAGCGGAGTGGGCGCTGCGCGGCTACTCGACCAGCGGAGGGGGGCAGAAACGCCGGATGGCCGGCCCCCGTGGGGACCGGCCATCCGGATCGAGCGGTGAGGCTCAGGAGTTGCTGCTGAGCTTCTCGCGCAGCGCCGCGAGCGACTCGTCGTCGGCGAGGGTGCCGCCCGAGGCGCTCTCCGACGAGAACGAGTTGCCCGAGGGGCGGGCGTCGAGCTCCGCCTCGGTCTCCTCGGCGGCGACGATCTGCTTCTTGTGGGCCTCCCAGCGGGTCTGAGCGGCCGCGTACTCGGCCTCCCAGGCGTCGCGCTGAGCCTCGAAGCCCTCGAGCCACTCGCCCGAGGTCGGGTCGAAGCCCTCCGGGTACTTGTAGTTGCCCTGCTCGTCGTACTCGGTGACCATGCCGTAGAGCGCGGCGAGGCCCGAGTCGAACTCGGTGCCGTGCGGGTCGATGCCCTCGTTGGCCTGCTTGAGGCTGAGCGAGATGCGGCGACGGTCGAGGTCGATGTCGATGACCTTGACGAACACCTCCTCGCCGACCGAGACGACCTGCTCCGCGAGCTCGACGTGCTTGCCCGACAGCTCCGAGATGTGCACGAGGCCCTCGATGCCGTCCGCGACGCGCACGAACGCACCGAACGGGACGAGCTTGGTGACCTTGCCCGGTGCGATCTGACCGATCGCGTGGGTGCGGGCGAAGACCTGCCACGGGTCCTCCTGGGTCGCCTTGAGCGAGAGCGACACGCGCTCGCGGTCCAGGTCGACCTCGAGGATCTCGACGGTGACCTCCTGGCCGACCTCGACGACCTCGGAGGCGTGCTCGATGTGCTTCCACGAGAGCTCGGAGACGTGCACGAGGCCGTCCACGCCGCCCAGGTCGACGAACGCGCCGAAGTTGACGATCGAGGACACGACGCCCTTGCGGACCTGGCCCTTCTGGAGGTTGTTGAGGAAGGTCGAGCGCGACTCCGACTGGGTCTGCTCGAGCAGCGCGCGGCGGCTCAGGACCACGTTGTTGCGGTTCTTGTCGAGCTCGAGGATCTTCGCCTCGATCTCCTGGCCGAGGTACGGCGTGAGGTCGCGCACGCGGCGCAGCTCGATGAGCGAGGCCGGGAGGAAGCCGCGGAGGCCGATGTCGACGATCAGACCGCCCTTGACGACCTCGATGACCTGGCCGGTCACGACGCCGTCGGACTCCTTGATCTTCTCGACGTCGCCCCAGGCGCGCTCGTACTGGGCGCGCTTCTTGGACAGGATCAGGCGGCCCTCCTTGTCCTCCTTCTGGAGGACGAGCGCCTCGACGCTGTCGCCGACGTTGACGACCTCGTTGGGGTCGACGTCGTGCTTGATGGAGAGCTCGCGCGAGGGGATGACACCCTCGGTCTTGTAACCGACGTCGAGGAGGACCTCGTCGCGGTCGATCTTGACGACGGTGCCTTCGATGAGGTCTCCGTCGTTGAAGAACTTGAGGGTCTTCTCGACCGCGGCCAGGAAGTCTTCAGCAGATCCGATGTCGTCGATGGCGACCTGCTTGGTGGCCGAGGCGGTCGTTGCGGTAGTCATGTAGTGGGTGCTCCGGATGGGGACATAATCAGGCCCGAAGAACGGTGGAACTGGGATGTTCCGCGGGCGTGCGGATAGGGATGTTGCACAAGGCAACGCTCTAGGCTACCGCACTCCCCGAGCTCGCGCACGACGTTCCGCCACGACCGCGCGGATCGCGGTGTCGATGTCCGGCATCCGGAACACGTAGCCGTGCTGCTCGAGCCGCGCGGGGACGACCCAGCGGCTCTTGAGCAGCAGCTCCGTCTCGGTGCGGATGAGCCATGCGCCCAGTTCGAGGACGGGACGCGGTGCGGGGATGCCGATCGGCATCCGCAGCGCCCGGCGGATGGTGCGCATCAACTCAGCGTTGGTCACCGGATGCGGGGTGCCGAGATTGATCGGTCCGTCGAGTGCGTCCGTGGCTTCGACCGCATCCACCACGCCCACCACATCATCGATGTGCACCCAGCTGAACCACTGGCGCCCGAACGGGAGCCCGCTGTAGCGGTAGGCGGTTCCGGCCTCACGACGTGCGCGCGTCGAGGGCCACGGCATGTCCCATTGCGCACCACCCAGTCCCCAGCGTGCGAGGGTGAGCATCGGCACGAGCGCTCCCCCATCGCCGAGAACGATCGTCGTGCGCAGTGCTGCGCGCCGCACGCCGGGCAGCTGCGGCGAGAAGAACGCATCCTCCCAGGCGCGCACCACGCCGACCGAGAATCCCGCGTCGTCCGGCGGGGAGTCCTCGGTGCTCGGCGCATCCGTGCCCGAGCCGTACACGGTGGCGGAGGAGGCGTTGATCCACACCGGGGGCGGATCCATTGCGCGCGCCACAGCATCCGCGAGTTCACTCGTGGTCTGCACGCGGGAATCGAGGATCTCGGCGCGGTGCGCCTCGTCGTAGCGGCAGTTCACCGAGCGCCCCGCGAAGTTCACGAGCAGGGAGGCCCCGTCGAGCGCGCGACGGATGCCGTCGGCATCACCCCAGTGAATCTCGCCGGCTCCTCGACCGATGCGGCGCACCTCGCGGCCGCGCGCATGCCAGGAGGCGATGAGCGCCTGCCCCATGAAACCGGAACCGCCCGCGATCACGACGGGGCCACCGGCGTCCGGCGCTCCCCCGTTCACACCGTTCACGGTCATGCTCCGAGGGCGGCACGCAGGGTGTCGAGCCCGACGCCGCCGAGATCGAGCGCGTTCTTGTGGAAGTCGCGGAACGAGAAGGCGGAGCCCGCACGCCGCTGCGCGTCGTCGCGGATCTGCTCCCAGATGCGCTGCCCGACCTTGTAGGAGGGCGCCTGCCCGGGCCAGCCGAGGTAGCGGTTCACCTCGAAGCGCACGAAGGCGTCGTCCATGTTGACGTTGCGACGCATGAAGGCGAGCGCGAAGTCGGCGTCCCAGACCCCGTCGCTCGGCAGGCCGTCGAGCCCGCGTACCCGCGGCTTCGGGAGGCCCAGGTGCACGCCGATGTCGAGCACGACGCGGGCCGCACGCATCCGCTGCCCGTCGAGCATGCCGAGCCGGTCGGCCGGGTCGTCGAGGTAGCCGAGCTCCTCCATGAGCCGCTCGGCGTAGAGCGCCCAGCCCTCCGCGTGGCCGCTCGTGCCGGCGAGCTGCCGACGCCAGGTGTTCAGCTCGGCGCGGTTGTAGACGGCCTGACCGATCTGCAGGTGGTGCCCGGGAACCCCCTCGTGGAAGACGGTGGTCTTCTCCCGCCAGGTGTCGAACTCCGTGACGCCCTCGGGCACGCTCCACCACATCCGACCGGCCCGCGAGAAGTCGTCGGATGGGCCCGTGTAGTAGATGCCGCCCTCCTGGGTGGGCGCGATCATGCATTCGAGGGCGCGCACGGATGCGGGGATGTCGAAGTGCGTGTCGCCGAGCTCGGAGACGACGCGGTCGCTCAGCTCCTGCATCCACGCCCGGAGCGCGTCGGTGCCGTGCAGCTTGCGGCTCGGGTCGTGTTCGAGGTGCGCGACGGCCTCCTCCACGGAGGCGCCCGGCAAGATCTCGTGCGCGACGCGGGTCTGCTCGTCGATCATCCGCTCGAGTTCGGCGATGCCCCACTCGTACGTCTCGTCGAGGTCGATCTCGGCACCCAGGAAGTGGCGCGAGCGCAGCGCGTAGTGCTCGCGCCCGACGCCATCCGTCTCGGATGCGGCGGGCAGCAGCTCGTCGCGGAGGAACGCCGCGAGCTCGCGGTAGGCCGCACCGGATGCCGCGGCACCGCGCTCGAGGTCGGCCCGCAGGCTCGCGGGCGCCTCGTCGGGCGCGCCCTCGATGAACTCCGCGAAGAAGCCGTCGGGGCGGCCCGTGCGGCTCGCCTGCTGCACGACCTCGCGCACCTGGCGAGCCGCGGGCACGACACCCTCCGCGACGCCCGCGCGCAGCGTCTGGATGTAGCCCGCGACGGCACCGGGCAGGTTGCCGAGCCGCTCGGCGATCGTGGCCCAGTCCTCGACGGTCGCGGTGGACATGAGGTCGAAGGACTCGCGGATCTCCTGCGCGGGCGAGGCGATGACGTTGAGGTCGCGCAGGTGCAGCCGCGCATCGTGCGCCTCGAGCGCCAGCCGCGACTCGGCGAGCAGGTCGGTCTTCGTGACCTCGTCGACGGCATCCTGCGCCTCGGCCGCATCGAGCTCCGCGACGAGCGCGCGCGTCTCCTGCGCCATCCGCTCGTGCCCCTCGGGCGAGAGGTCGCCGAACTCCCCCGTGCGCCCCGGCACCCCGATGTAGATCGCGACGTCGGGGACGAGGTCGACGAGGGTGTCGACCCAGCGCTCGGCGATGGCGTCGATCGGGGTGGTGGCGCGCTCAGCGGTCATGCGTCCACCCTAGGCGGGCCCTCCGACACCGTGCGGGCCGATGGTCCCGACTCAGTCGAGGTCGAGATCCCTCTCCAACATCGCGACGAGGGTGTCGAGTGCGGCCTCGTCGTCGCTCGACAGGGTCACCCGTTCGCCGTGGTCGATGCCGAGCGAGAGCACCCCCAGGATGCTCGCCGCGTTCACCGAGCGCCCGGATGCGGCGGTCAACGTGACCGGGGAGGTCGCCTGCGCGGCTGCCTGCGAGAACAGGGCGGCGGGCCGCGCGTGCAGCCCCACGCTCGATGCGATCACGACGCTCCGCTCGGACATCCGGCCTCCTCGTGGTCGTGCATCCGCACGGGATGCTCCGTGTCTAGTGTGCTGCAGCGTCCCAGTTCGGGCCAGTACCCAGCTGCACGTCGAGCGGCACGGACAGCTCCGCGGCGCCCGCCATCCCCTCCGTGACGATCGTGCGCATGCGCTCGAGTTCGCCCGGCGCGACCTCGAAGACGAGCTCGTCGTGCACCTGCAGCAGCATCCGGGAATCGAGCTGCTGCGCACGGATCTCGGCGTCGATCGTGAGCATCGCGCGCTTGATGATGTCGGCGGCCGACCCCTGGATGGGCGAGTTGAGGGCCTGCCGCTCGGCGTTCTCGCGCAGCACCCGGTTGGTCGAGGTGAGGTCGGTGAAGGGGCGACGACGGCCGAAGATCGTGGTCGTGTAGCCGTCGACACGCGCCTGCTCGACGACACCGCGCAGGTAGTCGCGCACGGCGCCGAAGCGCGCGAAGTAGTCGGTCATGAGGGTCTTCGCCTCGGCGACCTCGATGCGCAGCTGCTTGCTGAGCCCGAAGGCGCTCAGCCCGTAGGCGAGACCGTACGACATGGCCTTCACCTTGGTGCGCATGAGCGGGGTGACCTCCGCCGGTTCGACGCCGAAGATGCGCGCGCCGACGAAACGGTGCAGGTCCTCCCCCGAGCGGAACGCCTCGATGAGGCCGGCGTCCTCGGAGAGGTGGGCCATGATCCGCATCTCGATCTGCGAGTAGTCCGCCGTGAGCAGCGTCTCGAAGCCGTCGCCGGCGAGGAACGCCGAACGCACCTCGCGCCCCACCTCGGTCTTGATCGGGATGTTCTGCAGGTTCGGGTCGTTCGACGAGATGCGCCCCGTGGCCGACCCCGTCTGCTCGTACGTCGTGTGGATGCGCCCCCCGGCGCCGATCGCGGTGTGCAGCGTCTCGACGATCTGCCGGATCTTGGTGGCGTCGCGGTGCTGCAGCAGCAGTTCGAGGAACGGATGCGGATGCTGCTCCTGCAGATCGGCGAGGGCCTGCGCGTCGGTGGAGTACCCGGTCTTGTTCGCGCGCGTCTTCGGCATGCCGAGCTCGGTGAACAGCACCTCCTGCAGCTGCTTGGGCGAGCCGAGGTTCACCTCGTGACCGATCTCGGCGTAGGCGCGCTCCGCGATCTCGGCGGCCTGGCCGCCCAGGCGGCTGCTGAGCTCGCCGAGCACCTCGCGCGACACGGTGACGCCCTGCAGCTCCATGCGGGCGAGCACGGGGACGAGCGGCACCTCGATGTCGCGCTCGACGGACAGCGAGCCCGAGTCGAGGCGGGCGTCGAGCTCGGCCTGCAGCCGCAGCAGGTACCAGGCCTCGGTCGCGGGGCTCAGCGCCTCCGTCTCGGGCACCAGCTGACTGGGGTCGGGCTCGGGCAGCGTCTCGCCGAGGTAGTAGTAGACGAGACCGCCGAGAGTGTCGGCCTTCGTGGACGGGCGCAGCAGCCACGCCGAGAGCGCCGTGTCGCCGGCGACGCCGTCGAGCGCGAGGCCGGATGCCGCCAGCGCCTTGAGCTGCCGCTTCGCGTCGTGCAGGTACTTGGGTGCGTCGGAGGCGAGCCATGCCTCGAGCGCCGTGTAGTCGGGGCGGCCCGGTGCCCACGGCACCCAGGCAGTGTCGCCCGCGCTCGCGATGCCGAAGCCCTCCACCTGGCCGTTGACCGTCGCGACGCGCAGCCCGAGGGGCTCGGTGCCGTCCTTCGACTGGGTGGCGAGCCACTTGGCGAGCTCCTCGTCGACCATCGTGCGCACGGGAGGGGCGGCGACCGCGGGATCCGCGGCGGCGTCCGCGTCGGTGAGCCCCGCATCCGCCGCGGTGCCCTCGATCTTGAAGACGCGGTCGAGCAGGGTGCGGAACTGGAGCCGGTCGAAGACCGCGCGCACCGCGGTCGGGTCGATGGGGCGCCGCTCGAGGTCGGCGGGCGCGAGCGGCAGCTCGACGTCGCGCACGAGGCGGTTGAGGCGACGGTTGCGCTCGACCCGGTCCCGCTGCTCGCGCAGGTTCTGGCCGACCACACCCGTGATCTCGTCGGCGTGCTCGAGCAGCTCGGCCACGGTGCCGTACTTCTGGATCCACTTGACGGCGGTCTTCTCGCCCACCTTGTCGACGCCGGGCAGGTTGTCGCTCGTCTCGCCGACGAGGGCGGCGATCTCGGGGTACTGCTCGGGGCGGATGCCGTAGCGCTCGATCACCGCATCCGTGTCGTACGTCTTCAGCTCGGAGACGCCGCGCACGTTCGGGTAGAGCAGGGTGACGTTCTCGTCGACGAGCTGGATGGTGTCGCGGTCGCCCGAGACGACGAGCACGCGGTAGCCCTCCTCGGCGCCGCGGGCCGAGAGGGTGGCGAGGATGTCATCCGCCTCGAAGTCCTCCTTCGAGATGGTGCGGATGTTCATGGCGTGCAGCGCTTCCTCGAGCAGCGGCACCTGGCCCACGAACTCGGGGGGCGTCTCGCCGCGCGTGCCCTTGTACTCGGGGTACTCGCGCGTGCGGAAGGAGTAGCGGGAGATGTCGAAGGCGACCGCGAGGTGGGTGGGCTTCTGCGTCTGCAGCAGACCGAGCAGCATCGAGATGAACCCGTGGATGGCGTTCGTGTGCTGCCCGTCGCGTGTCACGAAGCTGTCGATCGGCAGCGCGTAGAACGCCCGGAAGGCCAGCGAGTGGCCGTCGATGAGCAGGAGCGTAGGCTTTTCTTCCGGCACGGGTTCAGCCTAACGGCCAGGCCCGACACCCCACCGATTCCGAGCCGATGGAGCGTTCATGGTCATCCTCCCGCCCGACCTCGACCCGGAGCTGGTCGCCCGCCTCGGCGACTCGGCGGGAGGTGAGCTCGCCCGCAAGATGAACATCGAGTTCGTGGAGCTGTCGGCCTTGCACTCGGTGGCGCGGATGCCGGTGGAGGGGAACCGGCAGGTGGTAGGGCTGCTGCACGGCGGCGCGCACGTCGTGCTCGGCGAGTCGCTCGGCTCGATCTCGTCCGCCATCCACGCGGGGCCCGGCCGCTACGCCGTCGGGATCGAGATCAACGCCACCCACAGCCGTTCCGCGACGGAGGGCTGGGTCACCGGCACCTGCACGGCCCTCGTGCTGGGGCGCACTCTGTGCACCCACGAGATCGTCATGACCGACGAGCAGGGCCGCCGCCTCTCGACGGTGCGCATGACCAACATGCTCCGCGACTCAGCCGCCGGTTGAGTAGCCGCGAAGCGGCCTACCCCGCTGGTTGAGTAGCCCGCGAATCGGCCTACCCCGCCGGTTGAGTAGCCCGCGAAGCGGGCGTATCGAAACCCCCGCTGCTATTTCTTCGGCGAGAGCTGGTCGATGATCGCCTGCGCCACGTCGTGCATCGTGAGCCGGCGGTCCATCGACGCCTTCTGGATCCAGCGGAACGCCTCCGGCTCACTGAGGCCCATCTTCTCGTTGAGCAGCCCCTTGGCGCGGTCGACGAGCTTGCGGGTCTCGAAGCGCTCGACCATGTCGGCGACCTCAGCCTCGAGGGTGACGATCTGCTGGTAGCGGCTGAGTGCGATCTCGATCGCCGGCAGCAGGTCGTTCGGGGTGAAGGGCTTCACGACGTAGGCGAGGGCGCCTGCCTCGGAGGCCCGCTCCACGAGCTCCTTCTGGCTGAACGCCGTGAGCAGCACGACGGGCGCGATGTGGTTCTTGGTGAGGCGCTCGGCCGCCGAGATGCCGTCGAGCTGGGGCATCTTGACGTCCATCACGACGAGGTCGGGGCGCAGCTCGGTGGCGAGGGCCACCGCGGTCTCGCCGTCTCCGGCCTCCCCCACGACGTCGTATCCGTTGTCGCGCAGGATCTCGACGATGTCGAGCCGGATGAGCGACTCATCCTCGGCGACGACGACTCGGCGGGGTGCGGCGGGGGTTGCGTCCGTGTCACTCACCCTTGAATCCTACGGTAACGTCAGGATGTTCCGGTGGTCCGTGAACGGATCACCAGACACCGGCCGGTGTGGCGGAATGGCAGACGCGACCGACTCAAAATCGGTTTCCCGCAAGGGAGTGTGGGTTCGACCCCCACCACCGGCACCGGGTTTGGTATCGAGACGTATGCAAGTCGTAGAGAATCGTGCCGACTTGCACGGAACCCCTCGCTCTGCGAATGAAGTGGGTACGGAAGTGGGTGCGCCCCGATATCCAACCGTGTCGCTCGCCCGGGTTTGGCCGAGCTCGTCAAAAACGTAAGGCCCCTCGCGGCGAACTGCCGGTGGTGGGGGCGGTTCGATCCCGTCTAGCCACTAGTTTCGTGGAGTGACGATTCCCCAACTCGAGCAGCTACAAGTTCTAGTCCCGCGAGTCGTGGATATCATGCGGTCGCATCCAGATGTTCCAAATCGCTTTGGTGAGCCCGGGCCGGTCATCTGGCTGGAGCACTTCCCGAGTGGCTCATGCGATATCACGTCGCTCACGATCGCGTTCGTCTTGAACGACCTTGGACTTGGCGACTGGGAGCTGATATCTGCGCGCGATGAAGAAGGACAGGGCCACACTTGGTTGAGGCTCAATGTCGATGGCCAGGTCATCATGTCCATCGACGCAACACTCCATCAGTTCGACGAGTGGGATGAGCCGTGGATCGGCCCCGGAGAGTCACCTGGTGCTGCCCGGTTCCTTCACCCTATGCACCAACACCGCCTCACAGCGCTACCGGTGTCGTGGCCGCGTGGTCACGAACTCGAAGTCGCAACGTGGACACGCGAACAGGTTCGCGAGGCGGGGGTCGTCGTACCCGACCGCGGGCTGACCTGAGCTCGTACCGCAATCTCCGCGTATCACGGTTGCTGCAGTTCAATCCTTCGACGCTGTTTCTACCGGCGGCCGATCTCTTGGCTTCGTCCCCTTCGCCTCTGATGGCGCACTAGACGTTTGTCAGCGCTTACCACTTCTTGCCCTCCCACATCCAGCTCATGTGAGATCGACGGTGCAACCACCCACAAGTGCGTAACGGCGCGATCGAGCTGAGGGTCTTATTGGCGGGCCCCAGCCCTCGTCTCCCCATGCTGGTGCCTCGCGGCTTAGCGGGCGAGCGATCTTGTACGGTGTGTCCTCGTTCAACCACAAGAACAGATGACCTCGTCCGCTCCCGTCGCGAGGAGCTTCTCCGGACTGTCCGCCTTGCCGGCGAGTGTCCCGAACAATTCACTCAAGGCTTCGTGTGCTTGAGAACTTCGCGATCAGCCAGTGCAGGCTGCACGTTCTGATTAGAAGGTCCTCAGCCCGATTGGGAATCGGCCGCGACAACGACCCAGCACCCCTGCAGCACTGCTTGTGAGCCCTTGTCGTGTGAGCGACGAGTGGAGTCCTGCATGGTGGTGCAACCCCACGGTGGTCGTCAAGGTCGTTGGCGACGTAGACGCGGTCACCGTGTGATCCTTCGAGAAAGCTCTCTACTTCTCACTCGAATGGAGTCATCACGATGACCGCTCCCCATATTGTCGATCCCGCGACCGTGCTCGGTGAAGTGCTGTCCGATGCGTCTCCGGATTTGATGCGGCATCTGCTGCAGACCATGATCAACGCCCTGCTCTCGGCCGACGCGGATGCTGTCGTTGGCGCCGAGTGGGGCCAACAGTCCCCGGACCGGCGAACTCACCGCAACGGCTACCGGCATCGGGAGCTGGATACTCGGGCTGGGACGATCGATGTCGCGATCCCGAAACTGC